>ERZ761609.264-NODE-264-length-67988-cov-59.227975_pt1 | contig 67988 bp, 61 predicted proteins | sample MGYA00511163_ERZ761609 | MGnify/ENA primary metagenome ERZ761609 (study PRJEB28899, sample SAMN02445070) | bioreactor sludge metagenome | biome: EBPR sludge | place: Australia: Brisbane, Thorneside Wastewater Treatment Plant | collected 2011-12-16 ...
TATGGTTAAAGAAAATGGAAATAACTTGATTCCCGGAGAGGTGGCAGAGTGGTCGCCACAAAGTGGTCCCTTTGGGAAAGCGGCGGTCATTCAACGAATAAAATTGGTGAGGATATTATGATAAATAAGCATTATTAATCAGAGGGAGTAAAGTTGAGATATTGTTCATATATATTAAAAAGTATAAAGGATAAAAAATTCTATTACGGATCAACAAACAACATTGACAGAAGACTAAAAGAACATAATGCCGGAAAAGTAAAATCTACAAAAAACAGAAGACCGTTTGTTGTTCATTTTAAAGAAACACATGAAACAAAATCTGAAGCACTTAAGAGAGAAATGTTTTATAAAAGTATTCCCGGTTATATATGGTTAAAGAAAATGGAAATAACTTGATTCCCGGAGAGGTGGCAGAGTGGTCGAATGCGGCGGTCTCGAAAACCGTTATAGGGGCAACTCTATCGAGGGTTCGAATCCCTCCTTCTCCGCTGTATCATTCACAAAGTTGATTTATAAAAACACCTGTCTTATTTTTTATAAGATGTTTGATTCTGAAAAAAATTAAATTTATCAGAAAATATAAACCGTACAACATTATAACTTATTTACCTAAGTTGAAAAAATTTAATATATAAAAATAAATGATTGCGTTTTCATTTCAGGAATTCGGATTATCAGCTTTTTCTAAAATATCATCACGCCATTCTCAGAGAATGTTTATTTAATTATCTTATGAAGCTGTTCTGCTTTTTCAATATACCACTCAATATAGTTAACACCTGAATCTTTTATCCTGTCTGTAAATTCTTTCAGATGGAAGACCGAAAATTTTGAAGGAGAAGTTTTCATTTTATACAGCTTTCTCAGAATATCATAATTTTTCTTAAGATTTTTTTTCCGGTCAGGAGTTAATTCTTTAGTCTCATTAATATAATGGCTGAATGAATCCAGACTTGACAAACCTGTTTCAAACGATTCAGTTTCGTAAAATAACTTTATATATAAAATTTTACACAGATTTTTTATGTAAATATTTACCGGTTCAACTTTAGAAAGATGCTCAAATGTTTTATCGAAATTACCCAGACGGAATTCAACTATTGCTTTTGCCAGGTAACTGACGGAATCTCTTTTTGACATTTCAAGCTCTTTCGTAAAATCGGAAATGACCTTTAAAGCAAATTCCGTATCATTAGCGTTAACAGCATTCTGGACCGCTTCAAGATAAATGTTTATATATAATGGTCCGACACCTTCGGAGTTATATTTTACAGTTTGAAGTTCTTTTTTTAATAATGAATATTTCTCATTATAAAAAACTATATCACCGCTGTAAATTCTATAGGCGCAGTAATTTTTTAATTTTATAAAAAGATTTGAGAGTTCACCGTTACGGTATCTGTTTAAATTGTTGTAAATAATGTTTTTTAAAATAAAGTAATTTCCTGTGTCTTCCTTATTTACTGAAAGCATAATCAGTCTGATCCTCATTTCAATTTCAAATCTGACGGGACTGTGTATTTTATCAAGATTTAAGAGAAACTTTCCAAAGTTAATTTGCCTGACAAATTCCGGCAAAACTTCTTTTTCAAGGTTTAGATTAAATGAAGCCATGTTAACATTCAGATCATTTATGTCGAACTCAAGAAGCAGTAGTATATAGCAAAGATCATATTCTGATCTGCTGATCAGATGACCGGGCACATGTTTCATTTCTGACCTGTATAAATGGTAAGCAATATTTTCAGCTTCAAGTCTTCCGAGAAAATCAAAATATTCATGATCGATTTTCCTGTCTTTGTAAAGTTCACTTATTTTTTTAATTTTCAGTTTAAATAAATTGTCTAAATATCTTGAATTGTATTCTCTGAGAAGTATGCTGTTATAGTGATTGTTTACAGAAGTGTTTTTTTTTATACTGTTTACAACGAGAAACATTTCCGTGAGCTGAAGAAGTTCGGACATTAGATTCCTTACAAAACTGTAACTGTATTTATTCATTTCAAATAACGGTTTAAAAAGAGTTTCTTCGGTTATGTCTTCACGAAACAAATTATCTGAATTCTTTACAATAATACTGTATATTTCCGAAATTTTTTTCTTTTTATTAAAATAAGGTGTATTCAAGAATTCCGATAATTCATCTCTTTCTCTTTCAGAAAGTTTTAAAATAATATCGATAACCTTACTTTTTAACATAATGCTTAGTGATTGATTTCAAAATAAATTTTTATAAAAACATAAAAAACACACAATTTTTGAAGTAAATTTGAAATATGAAGGTTTGGGATAAGTGATTTTCATTAAAAAGTTTCTTATGAAAATTGAATTTATCATTTTAATTTTGTCAAGTTTATCAAACAAAAAAATTTATCATGAAAACAATTTTATTTTTATTTTTGCTTCAAATCTCCGTTTTAGCGTTCGGGCAGACGAAAAAGATCGCGGAGAATCTCTATTTGTATGAAAATCCTAAACAATCTGAAGATAAGCATTGTACTCCGGATATTAAGTTTGATCCTTCGATACATGAAAATATTGCCGGTCCTTATGACGGCGGTAACATTCAGTTTATCTGGCCTTTTGATGTTGCTGTTGATGAAGGCATTGTGCTTGTAAATTATGTTGACAACCTTTCAGGTTCAGGAATTAAAGATTATAATGACGACGACTGGGCATATAATGGTCATAACGGAACTGATTTTTCTCTGCATGATTTCAGAAATATGGACAGATTTTATTCTGTTAAAGCTGCTGCCTCCGGCACTGTAGTTAAGATTGTTTTTAATAATTATGACAGAAATACTGGATGGGGAGATGTAGATCCGGCAAATATAATTCTTATCAGACATGATGACGGAAGCTATGCTTATTATTATCATCTGATGAAGAAATCGGTTACCGTAAAACTCGGCGAGTATGTTACTCAGGGAAAAGTAATCGGTTATATCGGAAGCTCAGGTAACTCAACTGATGCTCATCTTCATTTCGAGCCGGGATACTTTGTAAACGGAAACTGGAACAAAAGAGACCCATGGTCCGGCATTTATAATCAGCTGCCTTCGCTTTGGGAATCTCAGCTCCCTTATTTCGGATTCAGGGCATTCGAATTACACGATATGGGGGTTTTTACAGCCGGATTAGTCGGAGGAAATATGAACAATGATTTATTTCCATATTTAAAAGAAAGAATAATTTCACCAAATACAATCAGCGGATATGAAAGTAAAATCGGCTTCTGGGCGTTGTTGCAGGGAAACTATTCAGGTAAAAGTGTAAAATTCGAAATTAGAAAATCCAACGGAAATTTGTTTGACGATGTTTCTTTCTATCTGAATAGTCAATCGCAATACGGATGGTCCTGGTGGACACCTGATTTCAATCCCGGTATCGATGTAACAGGAAACTGGTATGTAAGGGTACTGTATGACAATGTGGAAAAGGGAAGATATTATTTTAATGTACAGCTGCTGACAAGTAATCGTCCCAGATTGTATCCCGTTGCCGGAAAATGTTTCAGACGATCAATATTCGTACAGAGAGATACTTTGAGAGTTAGACCGGTCAGAACTAATATGCAGTATGAACTAGTCGGAGCACCGCCAAATGTTTCGATTACAAATGACTCAATAGTCAATATCGGAATTCTGGATCAGCTCTACAGAATAAGAGAATTTAAAGTGATTGCAAGTATGGGTGGCAGCGCAAGTTTACGTGATACAATGATTTACAAATTAATTGATACTACCAAAAATCATTTTACGGGTAACGGAATTGTATCTCTTGAGTTAAAGTCTTATATAGAAGGGAGGTATGACGGCAATTTTATGGAAGAAGATTCGATAACAGTAATTCTCAGAAATGCGCTTACTCCGTATGCAATAGTCGATCAGGCGACTGTATATTCACTGGCAAACGGAAGCTGCATTGCTAATTTTCCGGAAGCAAACAGCGGAATTTATAACTATATAGTTGTAAAGCACAGAAATTCTATTGAGACCTGGTCAAAAACAGTGATTCAATTTCCAAACGGGCAGCCGCTCAGTTATGATTTTACAGATTCAAATACAAAGGCATACGGAAATAATCTGAAATTTAAAGGCGGAGAATATTGCATTTATTCCGGTGATGTAAATCAGGACGGAATAGTTGATATTGCAGATGTTTCTTTAATTGATAATGATGTTTCGTTTTTTCTTCAGGGATATGTGCTGACAGATCTGGACGGAGATTTCTTCGTTGATTCTTCAGATATGGCGATAGCTGAAAACAATGCTAACAATTTTGTTTCCAGGATGAGACCTTAATCCTAAAGCTTCTTTACATTTTCAAAGATTGTCTCATGATAAACAGCTGATAAATAACTTCACATCAGCGGGATAAGCAGGATAAAATATATCCTGCTTTTTTATTTGCTTTCACCGAGCAGATATTTTCTGACAAACATCACAGTTACATACCTCTGAAAATCCGCATTGCTTTTTTTAGCAAAACCGTGACCTTCGTCTTTAGCTTCAAGATACCAGACTGTTCCGCCGATAGATTTTATTGTTTTCATCATCTGTTCCGCTTCAGTCCTCGGCACTCTCGGATCATTCCCTCCCTGAACGATTAGTATTGGTTTAGTAATCTTATCCGCATTATTCAAAGGTGAAATTTTTTCGAGAAACTCATACATCTCAGGATCGCGTTCATCACCGTATTCCACTCTTCTGAGATCCGTTCTGTAGCTCTCTGTATTTTTCAGAAAAGTATTGAAATTGGAAATGCCTACTATATCCACTGCGCATCGGATTCTTTCGGCATAATCTACAGAAACAGCAAGAGCCATATATCCGCCGTAGCTTCCGCCCATCACCATTACCCGTTCCGCGTCCAGATCAGGCTGCAATGCGATCCAGTCAAGGAGCGCGCCGATATCCTTAACGGAATTTTTTCTGTTATAACCGTTATCAAGTTTAAGGAATTTTTTACCAAATCCTGAAGACCCTCTTACGTTTGGAAAAATTACGGCAATGCCGAGTTCATTGACATAATAATTCATCGAACCTATAAATCCCGGTCTTGACTGACTTTCAGGACCGCCGTGAACATCAATTATAACCGGACGTTTGCCTTCAAATTTAACCGGAGGCTTATAATAAAACCCGCTGATCTCAAGTCCGTCAAAGCTTTTCCACTTTATCAGTTCAGGAATACTCAACTCATCCGGAATAAGACCGCCCATATCGCTTTCCGTCCAGACCGTTACTTCGTCTGAGTTTAAATTGTAAACATAAATATCGCGTGTAGATCTTGAAGAACTTACTGAGACTGCAAGGTCTTCGGAGTTATTATGAAAAGACAGACTGCTGTATAGTCCGACCGGTAATTTATCAATTTTTTTTGAAACACCTGAAGCTGTATTAAGAATATACAAAACAGACTGCCCGCTCTCGTTTACTGTATAAGCGAGATGCTTTCCGTCAGGAGAAAGTCTCATTCCCTCAGTATCTCCGGTTGTATTCTCAGAAAGGAATCTGATTGAATTGTCAGTAAGATTCATATATGCAAGAGTTTTAAATTCATGATCCTTATCAGTGATAAAAAAAAGTCCTTTTCCGTCAGCGCTGAATACTGCATTACCGTAATAAACTTCTTCGCCGCTATTTGAAATGAGCGGAGTAAGATTTCCGTTTGTCAGATCTGCAATATGATAATGTGAAACTGTGCTGGAAAAAAATTCCATCAGTAAGAGATTCTTTCCGTCAGCAGAGCAGTCAATGATTCCCCATCCGCCTCCTTTTAATTCCATGAAAACGGAATCTGATTCAGGAAATTTTGGATTCATAATATATATGTCTCTGTCTGAGCCGTTTCTTCTTGTAGAAGTATAAGCTATTTTATCCGAACCTTTTATCCACTCAATGCTTCCGTTTTGTTCGCGTCCGCCTTTAGTCAGCAAAGTTACTTTACCATCGGCAACATCAAACCTGTAAATCTGTCTGAACTCATCGCCGCCGGTATCTTTATAAAAAAGAAAATATTCGCCTCTTATCGGTTCATAAATTGCGCTTCTTACCGGTTCATCAAAAAATGTAATCTGTTGTGTTTCCTCAAGCGGATAATTTAGGTAGCTAAGCTGACTTGTATTTCCAAATCTTGTTGATATGATCATTTCCTTTCTTTCAGGATGCCAGTCGCAGAATATTGCGCTTTTAGACTGTGTATATTTTTCAAGTTCAGCCGCAAGTGAAGAAGGTATGTCAGGTATTCCGTCAGTGATAAGATTTTCACCGGGGACTATAAATTCAGAGCTTTGAGAAATGCTCAGACTGAACGGGATAAAAATAAAACTTAACGCAGTCAGAAATTTTTTCATTCTAGTCATAGAGATTAAATGGTCAAAAATTAATTTACTTCAATTTTTTAATTTAAAATATACTAAATATTTTTTTAAAATTTTATTTTTTAAATTTCCCGAAGGAATATATTACAGTGAACAAATATGTTATGCCTGACTGATAATATTTTAAAGAAAAATCAGAACTCCTTAAAGCCCTGCTGCAAACTTGACATTTAAAATCAAAACACTTAATTTGCATAAGTGCTTATATAAAGATAAACATAACTATAAATTAAAACAACGAATTTAATGAATACGATAAAACAGCTTGGTAATATTGCTATTGGTACACGACTGAGAATGCTGACCGATAAATTTATCAGCGATGCGGATAAAATTTATAAGACGCTGGATGTGGATTTTGAGCCGAGACTGTTTACGGTGTTTTATCTCATTAACCAAAAAAAGTCAATCACGATAACTGAGCTTGCAGAACAGCTCGGATACACTCAGCCTGCCGTTACGCAGATCGCAAACACTTTAATTTCAAAAAAGCTCATTAGCGCTGTAAAAGAGAAAAAGGACAGCAGAAAAAAGATTCTGACTATTACTAAAAAAGGTGATGAGCTTTTGCTTGAGCTAATACCCGTATGGCAGGATATTGAAAATTCCGTAAAAGAATTAATTCATGAAACCGGATATGATGTGCTGTTTGTGCTGAGTAAACTAGAATCTGTACTCGAAAAAAAAGACATCTTCACAAGAGTAATGGAAAAAACCAAAAAGAGACAGATTGCTGAAGTCAGAATATTTGAATACAGCAATAACAGTCCCGGGGATGCCAGATTTAAGAAAGAACTTGATAAAAATTTCAGAGATATAAATTATGAATGGATCAAAAAATATTTCAAGGTTGAGAAAGAAGACAGAAAACAGCTTGAGAATCCCGGAAAGGAAATAATTGAAAACGGCGGAGTTATTTTTTTTGCGGAATATAAGGATATGATTGCGGGAACCGCAGCTCTTTTAAAAAAAGAAAATAATTCCTATGAACTCGCAAAAATGGCGGTGAGGGATGAAGTTCAGGGTAAACAAATAGGAAAAAAATTAGGCATCGCCGTAATTGAAAAAGCAAAGCGGCTTAAGTGCAATAATCTCTATCTTGAAACAAATGCCACCCTAACACCGGCAATTAACTTATACAAAAGTATTGGCTTTGAGGAAGCGGAAATGAAAGATCCTTCAAAATATGAAAGAGCTACATTCAGAATGAATTATAATTTCAATAAAAAATTATCTGAAATTTAAATTTTAATAATGGATACAACTATTGAAAAAAAATACAGGCTTCTTATTATTTTAATGAAATCAGCATTTATCGGTCTGATGGCTTATTCGCTTTTTAAAAGTAACGTTTAAAAGTTTTGATTTAATAATTGAACTATGTTTTATAAATGCTCAGGGACTCCCTTAAATCTGCCGGAATTGTTTCATTATTTAAAATAAGTTCAAGTTTTTCACGGTCTTCACCTTTTGATCTTTTACAGTTCACTATGTCAGCTATTGTTAAATCAAATTGAGATCTATGATCAAGAATAATTTCATCACCGGCGTTAAGATAACCTTCTTCTACGACTCTGAAGTAAGTTCCGAAAAATCCGAGATCATAAAATCTGTTAAGAATGTAATCCTCACCGAATCTTATATTCAGTTTAAAACAGGGAAATCTCGGCTGAACAGCTTTGAGTTTTACAGAACCCACAATATAAATGTCACCGATAAAAACTAAGTCGTCTGTCATGCCGAGCGTGGTAAGGTTTTCACCAAACAAACCGTACAGCGGATTATCTTCTTTAAAATACTTTTTCCAGTTATTGTAATAAGAGTAGTCGTATGAATAAACCGCTTTATCCAATCCTCCGTGATGTATCAGATCAGATTGTCTGTCATCGCCGGCATTAGTGAAAGTTACTCTGCATTTTCCGGGATAAGGTTTTTTAAAAATACTTGTAGCAACTTCTTTCCCGTTCCATAAAAAATTTTGCGGACCGCCGGTATTTACTGATATCAGTTTCATTTAAAATTTTAAGTTTAAATTTAAATATAATCTTGAATTTACTTACTAATAATTTTAATTTGTAAAAACGTAAGATAAAAATGAATTCAAAAGATACAGTTAATTCATCAAAAGCTCCGGAGCCTGTCGGACTCTATCCTCATGCAAGACGTTTCGGGAATCTGCTTTTCCTTTCAGGAGTGGGACCGAGAGAAAGAGGTACAAAGGAAATTCCGGGCGTAGAGCTGGATAGTGAAGGAAACATTATTTCTTACGACATAGAAACTCAGTGCCGTTCAGTCTTTAAAAATGTAAAATACATACTTGAAGACGCCGGCTCAGACTGGAGCAAACTCCTTGACGTAACTGTCTTTCTGACAAATATGAAAAAAGATTTTCAAACCTATAACAGAATTTACGCTGAATATTTTAAAGATAATCAGCCCTGCAGAACGACAGTTGAAATTCTTTCGCTTCCGACTCCGATTGCTATAGAGCTTAAATGTATTGCTTATACCGGTGAATGAAATCTCACCTGTATTTGTAATTTAAATTTTAAAATTTGTAACCGGGAATATTTATTAAAGATTATAAAAAATGGGAATTATAGTTATCGCCTGCTTCAAACCTAAAGAAGGAAAAGATAATGAACTGCTTGAAGTAATTAAAGATCACATGCCTGTATTAAAAAAGGAAGGACTAATTACAGAAAGAGATTCCGTAGTTATGAGATCAACTAACGGGTGTATACTGGAAGTGTTTGAATGGAAATCAAAAGAAGCAATTGATCATGCACATGAAAACCCGAATGTACTTGAGCTTTGGAAAAGATTCGAAAGTACATGCAGTTACGAAACACTTTCCTCTATTGAAGAATCCGGGTCAATGTTTCCTGGATTTCAGCCGGTGGATTTTAAAAATTAAAATATAAAGTAATAATATTGAATTGAGACAATCTGCAAAAATATTTTTTATAATCTTATTTTCCCTCTCAATAAACTATACTTCGCTGTATTCCTGCACTACATTCTGTTTGAAAACTGAAAATGAAAATATATTCGGAAAAAATTATGACTGGGAAATAGATTACGGAATTGTATTTGTAAATAAAAGAAATGTTTATAAAACGGCTTTTGCAAAAACAGGAAAACCCGCGGAATGGACATCCAAATACGGCAGCGTAACTTTTAATCAGTTCGGCAGAGAGTTTCCCACGGGAGGAATGAATGAATCCGGTTTAGTCGTCGGACTTATGTGGCTTGAAGGAACTGAATATCCTGAAAGCGATGACAGATCGACTGTCGGCGGAATACTTCAGTGGATTCAGTATCAGCTTGATAATTGCGAAACTATAGCAGAAGTATTTGAAACTGATGACTTTATCAGAATACCTGAAGGCGCTGTTCCCGTTCATTATCTTATAAGCGACAGATTCGGAAATACAGCAACAGTGGAATTTCTCAACGGTAAAATGATAACGCATTACGGTGAAAAACTTCCGCATCCTGTTCTTACAAATGATTCTTATTCCCGCTCATCAGAATATATAAATCAACTGAAAGATTTCGGCGGTGAAAAAGAGTTGATAAATGATAAGAGTTCGTTAAACAGATTTGCAAAGACTTGCTCAATGCTGAAAGATTTTACAAAAGGTTATTATGAAAATGCGGTGCAGTACGGATTTAAAATTCTGGATGAAGTAAGTCAGGGAGAACATACAAAATGGAGTATTATATATGACATAAAAAATATGGAAATATATTACAGGACTTTATCGAACAGAGATATTAAAAATATTGATTTAAAATCTCTGAATTTCGACTGTAATTTTCCTGTGATGATGACTGACGTTAATGAAGGCAGCGAAGGAAAAATAAATGATCATCTTATAGAATACAGTTATGAAAAAAACAGGGAGCTTATAGAAAGATCTTACAGTTCAATTGACTTTTTAAAGAATATCCCGAATGATACAAAGGATTTAACGGCGGCATTTCCTGACAGATACCATTGCGTATTCAAATCCCAAACTGAATTATCCGATGAAGTGGAAATACATGAATTCAATTATTCAATATTATTTTTACTGATTCCTTTTCTTTTAATTTTATTTATCATTGCCAGAAGCGTAATAAAAATATAATTAACAATATTTAATAATTTAAAAAAAACAATATGCTCGAAACTATACAAAAGAGATGGTGGGTTTTTCTCTTAAGAGGAATACTTCTGCTGATATTCGGTATTCTGGCTGTCAGCACACCTGGAATGGTTTTAGCTACAATACTTTTTTATTTCGGATTCATTGCAATAATCAGCGGAATAATTGTAATAATTGAAGATGTAAGATCTAAGTCCAAAGAAGGCGCCGGAAAACTTGAAGGATTGTTTTATATTTTTATCGGTCTGCTTTTCTTGATAAAGCCGGGATTTGTAGTTTCTGTTACGCTGTATTTCATTGCAATATGGGCGGTGATAGCAGGGCTGTTTATGATCATTTCAGCAATAAAAATGCGCAAGGTGATTCAGAATGAATTTCTTGCAATACTTAACGGGATTATAACTGTTGTTTTTGGAATACTGATATTTGCCAATGTGCTTGCCGGAGCTGAAGCTCTTGTAATAGTATTTGGATTTTACGCTATACTATCAGGAGTATTAATGATAATTCTTTCTTTCAAAGTAAAAGGATTAAAAAATTAATTTCCGTTTGTTAAATTATTTTATACTCCGTGAATAATTTTTTTACGGAGTTTTTTTTTATTTTTTGTTACGAATTTTATATTCAATCTTATTGATATCATATTGACAATAACAACTATAATGTTATATTTGCAAAAATTATTTTTAATCAAATTAATATTTTTTGAGAATAGCATTAGCGTTCAACGTTAAAAAAGAAAACGAAAGTATACTTTCGGATTCAGATGAATCCTTAAAAATCTTATCCCCCAAAACTGACTTCAGAAAATATCTCAGTGAAAATCTGATCAACAATTATCCTGAAAGACTTGACGATACATACGCCGAATGGGATTCGGAAGAAACGATTACGGCTGTGAAATCGGCTCTGGAAGCGGACGGACACGATGTCACGCTTGTGGAAGGCGACAGCGATGCTTATGAAAAATTTAAATCGATACGACCGGAATTTGTTTTTAATGTTGCTGAAGGTCTGAACGGAGTGTCAAGAGAATCACAGATTCCTTCCATGCTTGAAATGCTGAATATTCCTTTTACCGGAAGCGATTCCGTTACGAACGGAATATGTCATGACAAATCGCGATGCAAAGAAATTTTATCCTATTACAATATTCTTAATTCAAAATTTTTTATTACCGATGCTATTCACAAAACCGAAAAGGATTTAACTTTTCCGAAATTTATTAAACCGCTTCATGAAGGTTCATCAAAAGGAATATTCAATTCATCGGTTGTAAGAAACTGCGCAGAGTTAAGAAATGAAATATTAAGAATAAAGGATTGTTATGACCAGCCATCACTTGTGGAAGATTTTCTCGAAGGAAAAGAATTTACGGTTGCTATGCTCGGAAACGGAAATGATGTTAAAGTTCTGCCGATTGTAGAAATTAATCTTGACTCCGTTCCTGAAGGGTTCAATAAAATTTATTCCTATGAAGTGAAATGGTTTTTTGATACAAGGGAAAGCAAACTGGATATATTCAGATGCCCCGCGGATATAGATGAAAAATTATACAGCAGAATCGAATCGGTCTGCAAAGCGGCGTATAAAGTATTAAGACTAAGAGACTGGGCTCGGATAGACGTCCGGCTTGACGGTGACGGTAATCCGAATATAGTAGAGATCAATCCTCTTCCGGGCATATTGCCGGACCCCGCGGATAATTCATGTTATCCTAAAGCAGCAAGAGAAGCCGGAATGGATTATAATACAATGATCAATGCAGTACTCGGAGCTGCGGTTAAAAGAATTAGAAACGGATTTAATTTATAATCAGAAATGAAAATTAATATAATTTATAACGATCCGACGCAGTATTCTACCGGCAGGATTTATGATGACGGTGTTACGGATATTGATAAGATAGAAGAGCCGATAGACATGAGCGAATACGGAGTTCTCGATGAACTAAAGTCTGTTCAGCGGGCGCTCATACCTACAGGTCATCAGACCAAGATCACTGCGGTTGCGCTTGATGTTTATAAATTAATAGATGAACTCAGAGATGACAGACCTGATATGATTTTTAATCTTTGCGAATCTCTTGACGGTGATCCTACTCAGGAAATGAATATTGCTGCATTGTTTGAGATTCTTAAAATACCATATACAGGATCGCGGGCACTTACACTGGGTCTTGCTCTGAATAAATGGCGGGTAAAGGAAATTCTTAATTATTATGAAATTCCTACTGCGCCTCATTATGTCTGCTCAAATTCCGGTGAGTTCAGAAATAACGGATATTCGAAACTGAAGGATAAATTTCCGCTGATAGTAAAACCTTCAAGAGAAGACGCAAGCATTGGAATAGAAAATAAGTCAGTAGTATATAATGACAGTGAGCTGAAGGAAAGAATAGAATTTATACTTGATGAACATAAACAGCCGGCGCTCGTGGAGCAGTATATAGACGGAAGGGAAATTAACGTAAGTGTAGTAGGTAATGTAAAAAAAGATGAAAGCGATCTGATAGTCTTTCCGGTATCGGAAATTGATTTCAGCAATATGCCTGATGATTATCAGAAGATAGTTAGTTATAACAGCAAATGGATGTATAAGACAGTAGAGTTTGCGGGAACTAAAGCGGTGTGTCCTGCAAAGAATATTTCCCCGGAGCTTGAAGAAAGAATAAAAGAGACTGCAAAGAAAGTTTACAGAATAATCGGAGCGTCTGATTATGCAAGAGTGGATTTTAGGGTAAAGGATAATGTGCCGTATGTGCTTGAGATGAATCCTAACCCGGATATAGCTTCTGATGCGGATGAAGATACGGGATTTACAAGGAGCGGAAAGGCGTACGGGTGGAGTTATGAGGAGCTGATACAGAGGATAATCGGGTTTGCGTGTGAGAGGTGGGGGGTATGACGGAATTGTATTCCGTCATGCGGTTTAAAGTAATGCCGCAGCTTAATTTTGCTGTGTATGAAGTTAGCATAAACCGCCACTTGCAGTTACATCGAATACAGAATTTGAATTTAAAAGTATTTAATATTTAATTTTGATCAGAACTCTGATACAGGATGACAGGGAAAAGATCATTTGCATTCTTAAAGATACGCGGAATTTTTCTGATGACGAAATTGATATTGCAGTTGAACTTTTGGATGTTTATCTGAATAATCCGGTTCAGAAAGACTATGAAATTTTTGTTGATGAGGATGTTAATATCAGAGGTTATGTCTGCATTGGACCAAGACCTCTTACGGAAGGGACATACGACCTTTACTGGATTGCAGTCAATCCTTCTGTTCAGTCTTCAGGAGTCGGAAGCGGATTGATAAATTTTATAGAGGGTCATATAAAAAATAAAAACGGAAGACTCGTACTTATTGAAACTAGCGGCAAAGAATCTTATGAAAAGGAAAGAAGATTTTATGAGAAAAATAATTATAGGTTACTAGTTAATATAAAGGATTTTTATAAACCCGGAGATGATCTTATAGTTTACGGGAAATATCTTAATTAATTTTGTGATCAGATTTTTTCTGATCTCAGCTGACAATAGATTTTTAAAATGAAGGTTAAACAATGCTTGTTTTTTTTATAAGCATGTTATCTTAAAAAACTAAAAAGGAGAAATAATGGAACTCTGGCAGGAAATGATCAGAAACAGCGTCAGCTCTGTAGATCATCTTGTTGAGAAATTCAGCATTGAAAGAGAAACAGCGGAAAAGCTCGATGAATTTTTTCAGGCGAGGATAAATCCGTATTACCTTTCTTTAATCAGATATCCCGGCGATCCCATATGGCTTCAGTGTGTACCTGATATTGCGGAACTTGAAGATATTGATTCAGAAGAAGATCCGCTTAATGAAGACGACATGAGCCCGGTTCCCAATATTACTCACAGATATCCTGACAGAGCTTTGTTTCTTGTTACTTCACAATGCGGACTTTACTGCAGATTCTGTACCAGAAAAAGAAAAGTCGGAGATCAGAGTAAAATATCTATGAGAACTCTGGAGTCTGCTTTTCAGTATCTGGAATCACACCCGGAGATCAGTGATGTAATTTTATCCGGAGGAGATCCGCTAATGCTTACTGATAATATGCTGGAAAAAATAATTTTCAGACTGAGACAGATAAAACACATTCAGATTATAAGGCTTGGTACTAAAATGCCCTGTGTACTCCCGCACAGGATTACTCCGCAACTGTGTGAAATGCTAAAAAAATATCATCCGATTTATGTTAATACGCATTTTAATCATCCGTGGGAACTGACAGATGAAAGCAAGAGAGCATGCGCAATGCTCGTAGATTCAGGTATCCCTGTAGGTAATCAGTGTGTTTTGATGAAAGGCGTAAATGATAATGCAGATGTCATGAAAGATCTTATGAAAGGTTTACTTGCAATGAGAGTCAGACCTTATTATATTTATCAGGCGGATCTGACCAAAGGAGCTAACCATTTCAGAACTCCTCTTAAAACCGGTCTTGAGATAATGGATAAATTAAGAGGTCATATCTCCGGTCTTGCCGTTCCGCATTTTGTCGTTGATGCGCCGGGAGGCGGCGGAAAAATTCCGTTACTTCCGGATTATGTGATCTCTAAAGATGATGAAAAAATTGTTCTGCGAAATTTCAAATATAACATTTATGAATATCCTGAAATAGACGGTGATGCCAATTCAAACAATGCTGACCTTTTTATGCGAAGGAAAAAAATCCGCAGGAGATCAGTCAGCAAGAAGGATAAGATAAGAAAAATTAATATACCCGTACTGAATAATTCCTGAACTTAAAAGAGTTCTCATACAAAAACCCGGCTCTCTGAGTCCGGGTTTTTTTTTTATATAAAGTTGAAACCTTTGTGAATATTATAAGTCATAACCTTTAGAATTATTAAATACTTTAAAATGACTGAAGCCGTTATTATTCTGATTACATTTCTGATATTATTTGTAATGTCTTTGGTAAAATCAAAATATTCAAAAAATTAAAATTCGCTGAAAAGCGGAAAGGAGTTATCTAAAATGCATGGTGTAGTAGAAGAGTTTATCCCTGTAGTAGCGATTGTTTTTACTTTCGGAATACCGGGTATCATTTTATTCTGGTGGATCTATACAAAGCACAGGGAAAAAATGAGACTGATTGAAAAAGGTTTATCGCCGGAAGAAGTAAAAGCTTATTTTGCCGAAAATACTAAACCGAAAAACCCTTACAGCTCTCTGAAGTTCGGTCTGATACTTCTCTTCTTCGGGATTGGTATATTTCTGGCAAATGTAGCTGAAAGTATTTATGATGTGGAAGAAGGCGTAATGATGGGAATTATTGTAACATTCATTGGTCTGGGATTCCTTATATACTTTTTAGTTGTAAGCTCAAAAACAAAAAGCGAATCCTCGGTCAATCAGTGATTTTTAAATTAGAAGAAAAAATTATCATTATGAAATTATCATTTATTTTTATTGTCTTATTAACATTCTTTATGAACGGATGTGGGCTGCTCTCTAAAAAATACGTGAAGTCAGATAAAGAAGTCCACAGGGTTTCCGCTGTAGGCAAGAAAACATTATTGATCGAAAATATAAACGGCAATATCAGCTTTGTCAGTTCTTCTGATTCCGGAATTGTAAAGATTGTTGCGGAAAAGGAAATTAAAGTTAAGAAAAAATATCTTAATACTCCGTTTGATGAAATTACAATTGAAATAGATTCAACAGGAAATGAAATAAAAATTGAATCTATTATTAATAATAAAGGAAGAGATGACGGATTCAATTTTAATTTCGACAGAAAACAGAAAGTTGATTATGAAATTTCTGTACCTGAAGGAATCTCAATTTCTGTTGAAAATGTGAACGGGAAAATATCAGCTGACAATATTTCAAATGATCTGAAAATTGATCAGGTGAACGGCAGCGTCGATCTGGATAATTATTCCGGACTACTCGAATGCGACCTGACCAACGGTTCATTTTCAGGAGTTATAGATTCCACAAAAGGTATTAATATTAATGTAATTAACGGAAGCGTTACTCTGAATCTAAGTAATTACATAAGTGCGCGCGTAAATGCTCAGTCTGAGAACGGAAAAATAAGTACTGACAATCTGAAATTCTCTGACATGATTCAGGAAAAGAAATCATTTAAGGGAAATCTGGGAACAGAAGATAACAGGTCAGAGATAATTATAAAAACAGTTAACGGGAAGATTGTTTTCACGGGGAATAAGGAAATTTAATCACTGTTTGATTTTAAAATTTGATTTTTGCAATTTGTCTGTATTAATAAAAGGTATAATCCAATGATTCTGTCTGATTCTGAGATAATAAAAAAAATTAACGAAGGAGACACTGCTTCATTCAGGATCATAGTAGATGAATTAAAGGACAAAGCATTATCTTTAACCATGAAAATTCTGAAAAACAGGGAAGATGCCGAAGATTGTCTGCAGGAATCATTCCTTAAACTCTTCAGGTCCATTTCATCTGGTAAGTTTGAAGAGAGATCAAAACTGTCAACATATTTTTACACAATAGTTTATAATACAGCAGTGGATAATTATAAAAAATTAAAATCACGAAGATTCAGTATAGTTTCTATAGATGTCGAAGGATCAAGTTTTGAAGAAGGCGATGATCTGCTGCGAAAGTATTATGATGCAAAAATTGAGAAAAGTGAGTTTGATGATAAGTATGACCTGAGCACTGAAAGTAAAATATCAGAGTCCGAAATAAAGCAGATCATTAGTGACTATATTAATTCTATTCCGGAACAGTATTCAGTCATTTTAACAATGTTCTATATTAATGATCTTTCTCATGACGATATTGCCGGAATACTTAAGCTACCGCTCGGAACTGTCAAAAACAGAATTTTCCGCGCAAAGAGTAAATTAAAAGAAATCATTTTAAAAAAATTTTCCGAAGAGGAAATTCTTCAGTATGTATGAAAAAATTTAGTTTTACTATTAAAAATTTTTACAGTATTTTTAACACGATGCCGGACGGTAATAATAAAAATATTGATTCTTATCTCGATGATAACATAAGACAGTCTCTGAAGTCAAAAACTTCTGATGATTTTTCTTTTGAAATGATGAAACGGGTCGAGATTGAAAAAGAGTTTGCCAGGCAGGACAGAAAAACAGACAATGTTGCAAAGTTTGTTATCGGCAGTTTGCTTGCCGCTATGATAATATTATCTGTAGGTATTCCGCTTCTTTTCGGAGTTTCGGATACAGACCAAAGTCCCGGCTTTTTCAGTATGCTGACGGATAATCTTACAGACGCTATTGAATATTTCAGTATTATTACGGCTGAAAATCTTGGAATAGCATTTAACTTAAAAACATTGTCCGTTATTATTGTTTCATCTGTCTTTATTTTTCTTTTTTCAAAAGCTGACAAGCTGTTATTGAAAAAGTTTTAAATATCCGGAGTCATAGATTTTATTCTCAAACTTGTTTCACCATGAAAAAAGTTTTTAATTAGTACTCTATAAATCCCCTGTTAATACTGTTCACTTTTCTTCCGGTCCTTCTGAATACGCCAATTCCTTCACGACTTCCCCCTTCATTTGTATTGCCTTCTATCGTAGTAAGATATCCGCCGTTAACTGATTCTACTATACCCGTATGACCTAATCCTCCGCCGTATGACATTATAAATACCTGACCCGGCTTTATCAGAGAAGGATTAGCTGTGGCTGCTGCTGATGTTATTTTCTTACCTTTAGTATTATTCCAGTGATTAAGCACTCCGGCAGTTTTATAAACAGGATTTTTTATACCGGTGCTTTTTGATACTTCGTCAAAACACCAGTACACAAAAGCAGCACACCATGCGTAACCTTTTCCCAGTCCTACGCTTTTAAGGTAAGCGTCCACTTCAGGTCCGCTGTTGCTGCCTCTCGGCTTTTCAACAACTCCGATCTGACTTTTTGCTTTTGCAAGAACCTTTTTTGCAAACTCCGGCAATGGTCCCGGTTCCGGTCCGATAGACTTTAAACTAAACAACGTCGCCCACGTGATAGGACCTACTTTACCGTCAACAATCAAAGGTCTTCCCTGCTGATCAGTAAATCTGCTCTGAAAAAGTTTGACGGCATTGAAAGTCTTTGGACCGTATCCGCCGTCCACGTCTACCGGCCCGCATCCGTTCTCATTTAATTTCTTCTGAATTTCTTTTACAATTTTTTTATCTTTCTCTCCTTTGACAATTACTCTTTTTGGATATTCCATTATTTTAAATTTTTTAGATTTATAAAAAAGTTAAATCAAAATAGATAAATGACATATTAATTTCAATAAGCGTAACTACTCAATACTTAAAATTATTAGTCCAATAACATTTTTAATGATTGATTTATTTCTAAGGAAAATTATTACTGCCGGTATTAATTCACATACATTAAACCGTAATTGAGTTTTTATTATCAAACAGCTGTGAATTTAAATAAATAAAATTTTTTAAAATTTCCTGCAGAATTGTTTCGACAACGAATTTTATATTTAAACTTCAAATCATTTAAGTTATAATTGATAAACCAATATTCTTACTTTTTAAAATTGAGAAACCGATCTGTCTTATTCATAAAAAACATGGTAAGTCTCAGATGCATAAGTGATTTAGAGAATATTCTGAGTAATCTGGAAAGCGTTAAGGTTCTGAATATATCACTTGGTAAAGCTGAGATTTTTTATGATGAGGAAAAGATCTCCGCAGAGGAAATCTCAGCCGAACTTTCCAGAAATAACTTTCAGATCATCAGCGACAGAAATATTCAGTTAGTGGAACAAATTAAGAACGCCTGTATTGAATTGATCTATTTCGGCAATAATACCAACTCGCTGATCAGAAATTCCGAATATCTGAGTGAAAGATTAAATTTACAGTATTCCTATATCAGTAAATTCTTTTCTGAAAATACCAATACTACACTTGAAAAATTTTTAATAAAAGTTAAAATAGAAAAAGTAAAAGAGCTGTTAAGTTATAATGAAATGACATTAAGTGAAATTGCATATATGATGGGATACAGCAGTGTTCAGTATCTAAGTAATCAGTTCAGACAAATAACCGGAGTTTCTGTTACCGAGTACAGGCACGGCGCAGATATAAAAAGAATACCTCTTGAAAATCTTCTGCTGTAAATTACCTACCGCTGTAATCTTATAACAAATTGTATTTAAACTGTAACAATTTATTTCTTCATGTTTTATAGTTTTGTATAACAATTATAAATATGAAAATAAAAAATAATATAGCAATAAGTGATTCGGGTTTTATTTTTAATCCGGCTACAGGTGATTCATTTTCTGCAAATCCTGTCGGTCAGAAGATTTTTAAAATGCTTCAGACCTCAGCAACCGAAGAAGAGATAACAGCTGATATTCTCGAAACTTATCAGATTGACAAAGTTCATTTTGAAAAGGATTTTTATGATTTTATTAATGTACTGAAAAAGTACAAACTCCTGGAGGAAATTGAAAAAGACTGATATCACAATTGCAGTTACCGGTCTTAACGCAATTGACAGTCCGGGACCCGGTATCTCAGTAATCAGAGCAATAAGGAAAAGCAATTTTTATAATCCGCGCATTATAGGTCTTTCATATGATACAATGGAACCCGGCATTTATATGCATGACCTGGTTGATAAATCTTATCAAATCCCGTTTCCTTCTGTCGGAACAGATAATCTTCTTTTCAGATTAAAGGAAATTAATGACAAGGAAAAAATTGATGTTATAATACCAAACTTTGACGCCGAACTGTTCAATTTCATAAAATTGGAAAAAAGACTTCTGGAACAATGTAATATAAGAATGTTCCTTCCTTCAATGAAACAGTTTGAAGAAAGACAGAAAGCAAACCTTTATGAATTCGGGAAAAAATATAATCTGAAAGTTCCTAAGAATAAAACAATATATTCTCTGAATGATATTAATAAAATAGAATATGAATTTTCATTTCCCGTTGTAGTTAAAGGAAAATACTATGATGCTAAAGTAGCTTATAATAAAGATCAGATCGCGGAACATTTTAACAGAATAAGCATCAAGTGGGGACTTCCGATAATAATTCAGGAATATGTTTTCGGTTCGGAAGTTAATGTCACTGCAATAGGCGACGGGACGGGAAAAACTATCGGGGCTGTACCGATGAGAAAACAGTATATAACCGATAAAGGAAAAGCATGGTCAGGAATTTCACTCGATGATGATAAACTCTTAAAAATTACATCAGATCTAATCAAGTCAACTAAATGGAAAGGATCAATGGAACTTGAATTTATCAAGACTTCAAATGATGAATATTTTTTACTTGAAATAAATCCCCGGTTTCCGGCATGGGTTTATCTTGCTGTCGGCTGCGGTCAGAATCATCCGGATGCGCTGCTTAAAATGGCTCTGGGAAAAAAAGTAAACGCTTTCCCAAAACATGAAACGGGAAAAATGTTCATAAGGTATTCCTATGATATGATTATAAATTTAAAAGAATTTGAAAAAATCTCAACTTCAGGAGAATTATAAATGAAAAAACAGCAGTATGAAAGACCTGTTTTACAGTTACTGAATTCAGGCACTATGAACAAATACGGGACAAAGACTGAGTATGCGCCTTTTACGCATATTGACGGCGCAAGCATTCAAGATCTTACGGATAAATTCGGTTCCCCCCTTTTTGTAGTTTCCGAAAAAAAAATCAGATCAAATTTTAAGGATGCAAACCGTTCATTTAAAACACGGTATCCGAAAGTACAGTTTGCCTGGTCATACAAAACAAATTATCTGAATGCGGTATGCAATGTATTTCATCAGGAAGGCTCATGGGCGGAAGTAGTTTCCGGATTTGAATACAGTAAAGCGCTTAATAACGGCGTACCCGGAAGTAAGATTATTTTCAACGGACCGGATAAAACTGATGAAGATCTTCGCACTGCAATTATGAATAATTCTCCGATTCATATTGATCATCTGGACGAACTGTACATGCTGCAGGAAATTTCCGAAGAGACCGGCATAAGACCAAAAGTCGCTATCAGAGTGAATATGGATACCGGCATTTATCCGATGTGGGACAGATTCGGATTTAATTATGAAAACGGTCAGGCATGGGATGCAATTAATAAAATCATGCTGAATGATAAACTTGATCTGGTCGGATTGCACTGCCATATCGGCACTTTTATGCTTGCTCCGAATGCATATTCAATTGCTGCAGCAAAACTTTCTGATCTTGCTTTAAACATAAAGTATAAATACAAAAGGAATATTCAGTATATCGATATGGGCGGCGGTTTCCCGTCGAAGAATACTCTGAAAGGTTCTTACCTTCTTGGCATAGACACTGTCCCGACTATAGATCAGTTTGCTGAGGCAATTTGCTCATCAATTCTAAACGCAGGATTTCTGGAGGAAGAGCTTCCGCTGCTTATTCTAGAAACAGGAAGAGCGCTGATTGATGACGCCGGATATCTTATAGGAAGCGTGATCTCAAACAAAAGATTATCAGACGGAAGAAGAGCTGTCATTATGGACTTCGGTGTGAATATAATGTTTACCTCATTTTGGTATGATCATAAGATCACGCCGGCTCAGGAGTTCAGTGATTTTACTGAAGACATGGTGCTTTACGGACCGCTTTGTATGAATATAGATGTAATCAGAGAGCATGTAACTCTGCCGCTGCTTAAAAGAAATGATAAAGTCGTTGTCCATACTGTCGGCGCATATAATATGACACAATGGATGCAGTTCATTTCATTAAGACCGGCTGTTGTCATGATTGATAAGAAAGGTGTACCTCATGAAATCAGAAAACGCGAATCAATAAATTCAATTGAATCTGAAGAAATAGTACCTGAATATTTAAAGACATTCAGTTTAAACGGAATTGAAAAAAGAACAGGCTAAGGAATATTTATATTTCTATTTTGAAGGCATAATTAACAGTTACTCACGTGTTTTCTTTTCTAAAAGTAAAATCTTTGCTTTCATTATTATTGTTGCAACGTTTATCAATCCCGCATCGGGTCTAAGCGGGCTGATAAGTCTTGCCGCTACGCTTTTATTTGCTGTATGGTTTGGTTATGACAAAATTTTTATAAGGGACGGTTATTACGGATTCAATTCGCTTCTGACAGGTTTAGCGCTTGGCGTTTACTATGAATTCTCTCCGGCATTCATTTTTGTTCTTTTGTTTGCATCAATGCTGACTCTATTGATAACAGTCTGGCTTGCCGTATTCCTCGGTTACTATAACATCCCTTTTCTTACAATGCCGTTTCTTCTCAGCACATGGATTTCAATTCTTAGTATCAGAACATTTAAGGCAATTGAATTAAGCGAACGCGGAATTTATGTCTTCAATGAAGTTCAGAATTTCGGCGGAGTTTATCTTTTGAAATTCTATGATCAGATCATTAGTCTGAATATTCCGTTTGTCATCGACGCATATCTCAAATCACTCGGGGCTATTTTTTTTCAGTATAATATTTTTGCAGGTTTTATAATTGCAGCAGGAATTCTTTATTATTCCAGGATTGCATTTTCTCTTTCACTTGTCGGATTTTTCTCCGGTTACTTTTTTTATTTTTTTCAGAAAGCTGAATTCTCGGATGTGTATTACAGCTATATCGGATTTAATTTCATCCTGACCGCTGTTGCGCTCGGAGGATTTTTCTTTGTTCCGTCCGGAAAAACTTTTTTACTTGTTATAATTGCAAGCCCCCTCGTTGCCGTTATACTCAGCGCATTCAGCTATATATTCAATATTATACAGCTTCCGATTTATTCTCTTCCTTTTTCTCTTATTGTAATTCTCTTTATTTTTGCCATGAGCAGCAGGTTAACTCCCAAAGGAATTAACTATGTTACAAATCAGCAGAACTCCCCAGAGAATAATTTATACAAATATGCAAACAGGATTGAGAGATTTCAAAGGGATACTTATTATCATTTCCAGCTTCCGTTTTACGGAAAATGGTTTGTATCGCAGGGCATTAACGGAAAGATCACTCACATGGAAGACTGGAAATATGCATGGGATTTTGTAGTGAAAGATGAATCCGGCAGGACTTTTAACAATACGGGAACATCGCTGAATGATTTTTACTGTTTCAATCTTCCCGTATTAGCATCTGCTGCAGGTTATGTTTCGGAAGTCGTAAATGATGTTGAAGATAATGAGATTGGCGGAGTTAATATTTCTGAGAACTGGGGAAATACTGTTGTAATTAAACACGATAATTTCCTTTACAGTAAAGTTTCACATCTCAGGAAAAACAGTATCAGATTAAAGAAAGGTGATTATGTGAAAAAAGGTGACATTCTGGGACACTGCGGAAATTCAGGCAGATCTCCGGAGCCGCATCTGCATTTTCAAATTCAGTCCAGTGATCTTATTGACGGTAAGACAATTAAATATCCTTTCTGTTATTACCTTTTGGAAAAAGACAATGAAAATCTTTTCAGGTCTTTCGATTACCCGGAAGAGGGTGAAACGGTTATGAAAGTTCAAAGCACAAATCTTATAAGGGAATCTTTCAGATTTTCTCCCGGCACAGTTATGAATTTTGAATCTGAAAATGAAAAAGGAGAAAAGCAAAAAGTAAAATGGGAAGTATTCGTAGATGCTTATAACTATCCTTATATTTACTGTTACAATTCAAAATCATTCGCATATTTTATAAACAATGAAACGCTTCATTACTTTACTGACTTTACAGGAGACAGAAAATCACTATTGTATTATTTTTATTTGGCAGCGAATAAAATACTTCTCGGATATTATGATAATATGGAAATCAAAGACAAACTTCCTCTTTCAGGCATTTATTCCGGTCCGTTAAAAATACTGCAGGATTTTATAGCTCCGTTTTATATTTTTCTGAAAGCGGATTATTCTTTTTCATTTAAATATATTGATAATGAATTAAACCCTTCTGAGATCGTAATTTCCTCACAGGCAGTTACCGGATTCGGTAAAACCATAAACAGAAAATTAGACTTTGAATTAACTTTAATTAATAACAATTTAAAAAAAATATTAATATCAGACGGCAAAAAAAACATATCGGCGGAATACATTTCCTGATCATTATTTTGTTTATGATTTCCTTTTCTGAAGTCAGATCTCAGAGCGATTCAGCTTTGAATAACGCTGAAAAGATTTCTTATGATCTTTTCAGCAAAGGAAAATGGAACGAGCTTATCTCGTTTTCAGAAAACGCATTAAAGAAAAATATTGATTTTATTTTTCTGGGAGTCAGACTTGGTATCGCATATTATGAAACGGAGAAATACTTTGATGCAATTGTCCATTTAAAAAAAGCTTTTGACCTCGGATATGAAACTCCTTCTGCAATTGAATATCTGTATTACTCATATCTTCAGGCTGGCAGACAGGAAGATGCTGATTTTTATTTTTACCGGCTTCCTAAAAATAAAAGAGACAGAATAAAGCCGCAGGATAATTCATTTATGAATAAATTTTATGCAGACGGAGGGTTCGGATTCAGCAATGATAAAAGTAAAAATGAAAACACTGATATTGACGGGAGCGATAATATATACGGAGAGCAGCTTATTAACAAAAACTATTTTTTTATCAGCCTGGGTTTTAAGCAGCTTCCTCTGAGATGGCTGAATTTAACATATAACTATAATTATCTGGATCTGAAAAAAGCAAAGGTAATAAAATATAATGATGTCAGTATCACTGATGACTACAAGCAGCAGCAGCAGCAGTTCTATCTTAAATTTGATATCAGAGCGGGAGACGGTTTTGTTATAAGTCCATCAGGTCATTATGTCTTTGTAAAGGATAAAACCATTTATGCGGATTATGACAGCGCGACTTTCAGCTATAATGCGCAGACTATGAGTTATGATTCATTGAAATATTATTACAGCATACTTCAAAGAGAAAATATTCAGGATGATTACGTAATTTCCCTCTCGCTGTCCAAACAGTTTTATATTTACAAAACAGCTCTGCACGGCAGTTACTCGTTTCTTAACGGAAGCAATCAGACTCAGCTCGGAGCAAATATGACTTTTTATCCGAAAAAGAAAAATACTCTTTATACATTTTCAGATATAACTCTTCACAGTCAGAATGATGTAACGAATTTAATTTTCTTTCAGTCAGCAGGCGGCAAACTTTATAAAGATCTGTGGGGTGAAGTCTTTGCGGCTTTCGGCAGAATGAATAATTACAATGAGCAGAACGGTGCGCTTGTATTTAATAATCCGGATGTGACCGTTTTTAAATTCGGCGCAGAGTTTAATTATTATTTCAGTAAAAATATTTCAGCATCGCTTGTGTACGTTAATCAGCAGAGAGAAAAAAAGTATCTGACATATTCGTTATCAGGATTCAGTAACAATCTTCCTGTTACTTATCCTGAATTAGTTGATCTTAAATATTCAGTTAATACAATCCTCGGAGGTTTTAAAATTTATTTTTAATAATAATCATAATAACATGAAGACATTTAAAATGTATTATAAATTATTTTTTTTCCTTTTCACAGCGTTTCTTATTAATGTAAATACGTCATTATCACAAAATGATCCCGTTACGGAAGCATTCTCTAAAAGCCTGAAAAACGAAGCGATTCCGGATTATACTCAGGCGATAAAAGATATCCGGGAAGTTTATCTTGCTGATTCCTATGAAATGAATCTCAGACTCGGTTGGCTTTATTATAAAAGTGAAAACTATAACGAATCTATGAATTATTACCAGAAGGCAATTGATCTAATGCCTTATTCCATTGAAGCAAAACTTGGATATAACCTTCCTGCATCGGCTGCTAATCTCTGGGATAAAGTAATTGAAAATTATGATAAGATACTTCTGCAGGATCCGCAGAATACTTTTGTAAATTATCAGCTTGGAAATATTTATTACTACAGACAGGAATATTCCAAAGCCAGTTCGCTTTTTGAAAAAGTAGTGAATTTGTATCCGTTCGGATATGATGCACTGTTAATGTATGCTTGGACAAACTATCAGCTCGGACTTTACAGGGAAGCAAAAATTTTATTTAATAAAGTTCTTATGCAGAGTCCCGGTGACGCTTCTGCGCTTGAAGGACTCGGACTCATTAAATAGGAACTGATAAAATTCATTTTAGAAGTATTAAACGATTTATCATTGCAGTATTTTCGAATTCCATTCTGCAAAAATAAAGACCTCCGGGCAGATCGCTGCCGTTAAACTCAATATGATATTTTCCTTCTTTCCTAATATCATTTAAAAGAATTGCGACTTCTTTACCCAGAATGTTATAAACTTTTATATTTACAAATCCGCGCCGGGGAATTGAAAAACTGATCTGCGTGACCGGATTAAAAGGATTAGGATAATTTGTGAGTGATGAGATACTTTTTACACTTTTTTTATTTTTAAAAATCTCTGCAGATTGAAGGATAATGTCTTTCTCTGAATATAAGATACTTCCGTTTTCTCCAAATGCATAAATACCCGCACCGTCATAATTTAAAGATAGTATATTATTGTTTGTAATTAAGTTTATTTTTTGCCAGCTGACTCCTGCATCTTCTGAAAAAATCATGGTTCCTTTATTTCCGGCTGATATGACATTCAGATCATCAGTGAATAAAACTGAATTAAGATTTTTAAATTGAATGGGGCTGATGTAATGCCAGCTTTTCCCGCCGTCTGAGGTTCTGAATATCACTCCGTTTTCTCCGGTGATAATTCCCGTTCCGCTCCGGTTAAAAATTACTGCGTGAAGATCATAAGGCGTCAGATTTTTTATATTCCAGCTTACTCCGCCGTCATAAGTTGTTGCTGTACTTCCGTTGCCGCCAACGGCAAATCCGGTCATATAATCCTTAAAGTATATATCCCGAAACATTCCTTCACCCGGATTTTGGAAAATAATTTTCCAGCTTAATCCTCTGTCAGTTGTTTTATATATGATCCCTTTCCCGGAATTCTCAATTCCGCCGGCTAAGAATCCGCTGTATTTATCTTTGAAAAAAATTTTATTAACTGCTATACACTTTACTGGCGGAGAAATTTCCATCCAGAAATCACCGCCGTCTGTTGTCCGGAATAACTTTCCTTTATTACTGCATACAAATCCTGTAAGCGGATCTGAAAACGTTACGCTGTTTAAAATTATATCCTTTGATATAAAAATTTTTTCCCATTCCGGAGAGCCGGCTTTTTTTCTCATTATCAGACCGCTGTCACCGGTGCAGTAAATCACGCTTTTATCTGTTACATAGCTGTCATTAAGATTACAATTATTTCCCGAAAGATTAACTAAATCTTTTCCGATGCCCGGCATTTTCAAAACTCTGCCTCCGTTTCCCGATAATAATATATTATGATTATCATAGTAAAAGACATCTTTGAAAATTTCCGTTTTCAGATAACTGAATCTCTGTGAAGAGTCTGCATTCCAGCTGCTGCCTTCGTCAGTTGTCCATAGTATAGTTCCGAGGTCTGTAACTATAAATCCGCTGTCCGCATTTTCAAAATCCATTGCTCTTACAAGATCAACGCTGCCTCCGAAGAGATAGTGAAGACCGAGAGAATTTCTCTGCCAGTAATTTCCGCCGTCATTTGAGAAATAAAAATCTCCTGATGGGGAATTTCCCGCTGCATAAATTTTATTACTGTCTATATACTTGATTCCGGTAATCTGAGTCGCCGGCAGTATGCCTGCATTCAGCGCATTCCAGCTGATCCCGCCGTCTGTTGTTTTTATGATAATATTATACCCGCCGCAAACGCCTGTCAATTCATCTATAAAGCTTATACAAAAAAGCGGTAAACCGGTTTGGGCATTTATGCTTGTCCAGTTTTTCCCGCTGTCAGCGCTCCTCATTATAAATCCGTTTAATCCGCATATAAAATAATTATTGCCCGCAATATCAATGTCATGTAAATCCGGCATAGAAAAACCTGTTACATTTTCCCAGTTGATTCCGCCGTCTTCAGTTCTCGAAAGTACACCGTTTTTACCGGCGGCGATTCCGTTAACGGTATTGAGAAATTTTATTTTGTGAATGTTATTCTCAGTTCCTGATGAAAGTTTCTCCCAGTTTTTTCCTCCGTCAGTAGTTTTTAAAATGCATCCTAAATCACCTGCGGCAAATCCGGTTTGCTCGTTTATAAATTCTACAGAGTTTAATGTATTTCCTGCCGGAAGAGGATGTTGCCAGTGCCATTCGCTTTGGGAAAAAACTGACACTCCTGATAAAAATATAAACGTAAAAGAAAACTGCACAATTCGTACAGCAGAATACATAATTTCAATAACTCTTTTCATAATGATCATCTCCTTTAATTAATACCGGTTCAAATTATTTAAGCTGATGCCTAATGTCAAATGTTAATATTCTTCAGTTGTGAAAAGCGATTATCAATATTTATAATGTTTAACATTAATTTGCCGGAATTAAAACAATACCGAGTTTTTATTTATAAATTTCTATTGAGATTGATTAGTTTTGCAAATGCAGAAAAGGATTCTGATAGTCCGGACAGACAAGGTCGGAGATGTGGTAATGATAACTCCTGTGATTAGGGAGTTACGAAAGAAATTCCCGGATTCATTTATTGGTGTACTTACGAATGAAAATTCTTCTGATGTATTAACAGGAAATCCGAATCTTGATGTGATCATAAAAGACAGTATGAGGAAAGATACTTTTACGAAAGTTGTAAAAGAGCTAAGATCATATAAATTCACTGACGGACTTCTCATTATGCCGACAGAGCGGGCGGCTTATCAGATGTTTCTGGCAGGAGTTAGAAACCGCATAGGCGTCGGAAGAAAGCTTTACGAAGTTATTACATTAATGAAAAGCGTATCGAGAAATAAATACATTCCTCTCCGTCATGAAGCTGACTACTGTATGGATCTTGCAAGAAAACTCGGCGTTGTTACGAATGATCTTACTCCTGAGATTTTCTTGAGTGATGAAGAAATTATGGAAGGATTTGAGATACTAAACAGTATCGGATGTAAAGAGGACAGTGAAAAAATTATAATTCACACCGGCTCGGGAAATTCATCACGCAACTGGAGTGAAGAAAAGTATTCTTTACTGATAAAGGAAATAATCCGGATTAAACCATCATCACAAATTATTCTTACAGCTAAGGAAATGACTTCATCATTTCGAAATAAAATCAACGCATTGAAAAACAGTAATATTTTTTTTGCAGATCAGTCAGTCCGCAGGTTAAGAGATTTAATAAAGATCATTTCTAACTCTGATCTCCTGATAGCTTCATCCACCGGTCCGCTTCATATTGCGTCAGCGCTGAATATAAAGACCGTCGGACTATATTGTCACAGACCGATGAATTGCGCTAAACACTGGGGTGCTTTGGGAAATATCGCTGTCAATCTGGAAGTCAGTAAGGAATTCTGTGATCTGAACTGCAGCAGCGATAAGGAAGTTTGTAATTTTGAAAACGGCATTGAGATAAGCGAAGTCATCAGAAATATCGGCTTAAAATGACATAAAATTTTAACTTTTATTTAATATATATCATTTTAAATTGCAAACTATTCTTAAACTTAATTAAAAAAGCGCAAAATGAAATTTAAAAATCTAGGTTTAACAAAATACTTTTTATTATCACTGTCTGTTATTGCTTCCTCTCTTAATTTCTATGGCTGTGAAGAAGATAATCCGGTGAATCCGGTTGTCAGCTACGGTTACATGAGCGTTTATCATACGCTTGCGGGCGGACCTGCTGTCAATATTGAAATTAACGGAACCGTAGCAGCATCCGGAGTAACATATCTTCAAAGACTGGGGTATCAGCAGCTGACTTCAGGCAATAATAATCTGAAAATATTAGCGGGCAGCACAACAGTGATAGATACAACAATTTTCCTTTCTGAAAATAAATATTACTCCGTATTTGTTTATGAAAATGCAGGAAATGTAATTGCTTTGATAACAACTGATAATCTAACGTCACCCGGATCCACAAACGCATCAGTCAGATTTATTCACCTTGCTCCGGGTACAGCAGCATTGGATATCGGCGCTGTCGGTAAAACTACTCCGTGGTTTCCGTTTTACACATACGGACAGGTAGCTGATTTCAGACCTGTCGTTGGCGGTATATATGATCTTTATATGAATCAGGCCGGAACAAGTAATACACTGGCTACTCTTATAGACCAGGATCTTGTAGCCGGAAAAATTTATACTGTAATAGCAAAAGGCGTTCCGGGCGGAACAGGAGTTCAGGCGCTCGGATTAGCAACATATCAGAATCAGTAATCTTTATTTTTTTTAAAAGAGAGTTCGCTATTTAACGGACTCTCTTTTTTTATTAATATAAATTGAATTGAATCAGTCTGTTGTCTGTAAAAATTGCGGCAGCGAATTCACAGGCATCTTCTGCAGTAATTGCGGACAGAAAAAAATTCACGGCAGAATAACACTTCGTGAGATCACGCATAATTTTTTCCACTCATTTACTCATCTTGACTCGGGAATATTTTTTCTGATGAAAGAGCTTCTGTTCCGTCCGGGAACAGTAGTAAGAGAATATCTAGACGGCAAAAGAAAGAAATATTTCAATCCTTTTCAGTTCCTTATACTTGCAATAGCAGCGGCTACATTTCTTGCCGTTAAATTTACACTGTTCGGTCCAAACATAAACCCTGATCTGATAAAAGGGATTACCGAACAGCAAAGATTCTTCATACTTTTCAATAATTTCATTTACAAATATTTCAATATCATACTATTTGTAAGCGTACCAGTTGCCGCCGCTTATTCAAGATTGATTTTCAGAAAGTCGGGATATAACTATGCTGAAAATCTTATATTTCAAACTTTTATTGCGGCGGAGAGAACGGTATTCTATATTGTGCTGACTCCGATGATTTACTTTACAAAATCAAACTGGACGATCGGCGTAGGAATATATTATTTGCTGTGGATAATTTATTTCGGATATGCCTTTGTCGGTTTTTTCGGAGGGAACAGATTCAGGACAATTTTAAAATATATTGCCGTGCTTTTGCTGCTTATTCTAACGAGTCAGACATTATCTATGAGTCTGTTTTATTTGTTTTTTTATGAGTGATGAAGAGTAATATTTTTAAAATTTATTTATACTTTTTTATAAAGCTATCTTCTTCTAAATTGATTTACACTTCATATTTATTTAATTTGCCGTACTTCATTCCCACATAAAAAATTAGAATGTCAGATCTGAAAATTTTTGCCGGAAGATTTTCGAGTAAACTCGGTAAGAAAATCGCAGCAAGCATGAAGGTACCTCTCGGCAAGTGTTCGATACGGAACTTTAAGGACGGAGAGATTTGGGTGAAATACAATGAAAACATCCGCGGTTCGGATGTATTCATAGTGCAGTCCACAATTCCTCCCGCAGATAATCTGATGGAACTCCTAATTATGATAGATGCAGCAAAGAGAGCTTCGGCAAGACGCGTCAATGCAGTCATTCCTTATTTCGGTTATGCAAGGCAGGACAGAAAGGATCAGCCGCGGGTTTCCATAACAGCAAAGCTCGTCGCGAATCTTATTACCGAAGCAGGCGCTGACAGAGTTATCTCAATGGATCTTCACGCTTCCCAGATACAGGGATTTTTCGATATTCCGGTAGATCACTTATACGGATCTGCTGTCTTCATGAAAAAATTCAGAAAACTTAATATACCGAATGTCGCTGTTGTATCTCCGGATGTAGGCGGTATAAAAATGGCCAGAGCTTACGCCAAAAGACTTCATGCGGATTTAATTGTAATTGACAAAAGAAGACCAAAGCCGAATGTAGCTGAAGTAATGGACATCATAGGTGATGCTAAAGGAAAAAATATTATTATTATAGATGATCTTATTGATACAGGCGGAACGTTTGTAAATGCAGTCAACGCTCTCAAAGAGGAAGGCGCGAATAATATTTTCGGAGCCTGTACTCATGCAGTATTTTCAGGAGAATCTCTTGAAAGAATTAATAAGTCTGCTCTGAAAAAACTATACGTCACCGATACTCTGCCTTTGACGCATTTCTCAAAAAAAATTGAAGTAGTTTCCGTAGCTGAAATTTTCGGAAAATCTATTTACAGAACAAACAGAAACCAGTCTATCAGTTCTCTCTTTGATGTGGATAAAGCTTTGTAATTTGGATTGAAAGCAACATATCATATTCCTATTTTCCCTAAAATTAATTCCTGATAAAACTATATTTAATCAAATTTAAAATTATATAATGAGTGTTGACATAATAATGCCGAAGATGGGCGAATCAATAATGGAAGGTACTATTTTAAAATGGCATAAAAAGCCGGGTGACAGTGTGGAAGTTGATGAAACTATTCTCGAGATCTCCACTGATAAAGTAGATACCGAAGTTCCGTCGCCTGAAGCCGGCGTAATATCAGAGATCCTGTTTAACGAAGGTGACGTGGTCGAAGTCGGAAAAGTAATTGCGCGTCTCGGCTCCAACGGAGTCGCTTCCTCAGGTGCGGAAAAATCTGATACCAAAACTTCCGAAACTATTCCCGTAAATGCGCCTGTGAAAACTGCGCCGGATCCTGTACCTGATTTTAAAGCTGCTGAAGAACCGAAAAAAGAAGAGTCATCACAGTCTCAAGATATTCCGGACGGAGGCAGATTTTATTCACCGCTTGTAATGAATATTGCAAAGACTGAAGGAATTGGATTTTCCGAACTTGAGAAAATTCCGGGAACAGGTATCGCAGGAAGAGTTTCCAAGAAAGACATTCTTGCATATCTTAAAAACAGAAAAGCTGCTCCGGTACCAGCTGCGGAACCACCGATGAAATCAGTAGAAATTAAACTTGAAACCAAAGAAAGCAAACCTGCTGCAGCCGAAAGGAAAATTGAAATTCCGCATACGAAGATCGATTATAATGAAGAAGGTCTTTCCGTCATGGAGTTTGATAATATCAGACAGAAAATGGCTGAGCATATGATAACTTCAGTGAAGATCTCGCCTCACGTTCAGGCTGTTGCCGAATGTGATCTTACAAACGTTGATAAGGTGCGCGCAGCTATGAAGGATGAGTTTATTCAGAAGGAAGGTTTCAATCTGACTTACATGCCGTTTATCTGTGAAGCGGTAATCAGAGCATTAAAAGATTTTCCACTGATAAATTCAGTTATAGATGACTCGTCAGTTCCTTATAAAGCAATAACAAGAAATTCCATAAATCTCGGCATTGCCGTTGCTATGGATAACGGCGGACTTATTGTACCCGTCATTCACAATTCAGACGGAATGAATCTGATCGGCATAGCAAGGAGTCTTAATGATCTTGCAAAGCGAGCAAGGATCAAAAAACTTACTCTGAATGAAATTCAGGGAGGCACTTTCTCCATTACAAATTTCGGAGTTTTTGGAAATGATATCGGAATTCCGATCATCAATCAGCCGCAGGTAGCGATACTCGGACTCGGATCCATAAAGAAAAGACCGGTAGTCGTAGAGACAGGTGAAGGTGATTTTATCGTTCCGAGAAAGACAATGTATATTACTTTGTCATTTGATCACAGACTTGTTGACGGTGCTCTCGGCGGTATGTTTGTAATGAAGATTGCGCATTATCTCGAAAGTTATAAACTTTAAATTCGTATGTCGCGTTGATAAAAGGGAATAAAGAATTTTTATTCCCTTTTCTTTTTTAAACAATATAAATTTATTTTTTCCTTATGACTAAAATACGCTTGTTAATTATACTGCAGTTACTTTTTATATTTTTTCTTTCGGACAAGAATGCTTTCTCACAGTCTGATGCTGATACAAAATACTGGATAATTTTTAAAGACAAAGGTGAATTTGATCCCGGCGAAAAAATTACGCCCGGCAGTAAAGCGTATGAAGAAGGAAAAAAACTTCTGACCGAAAGAGCTGTTCAGAGAAGACTTAAAGTTCTGACAGAAGAAAACTTAATTGACTATGCAGATCTTCCGCTTGAAAATTCTTATGTCAAAAAAATTAAGGAAAACGGCGTTGACATTATTGCTCAGTCAAGATGGCTGAACGGTGTAAGCGCTTATTTGTCAGCAGCGGAAGCGGAAAAAATTATAGGACTGGATTTTGTAGATCACCTGATGTTTGTAAACACTTTAGTTAAACAGATAATAGAACATGATCAGGAATCCGGCGGATCAGAAAAGTCAGACACACTTAATAAATTAAATTACGGCAAGTCCCTCAGACAAATGGAATCGGTGAATGTTCCGAAAGTTCACAATCTTAACATTACAGGCAAAGGAGTTTTAATAGCAAGTTTTGATGACGGATTTGACTGGAGAAATCACGAAAGTCTTTCGGAACTGAATATTACTGACGAATATGATTTTATAAATAAAGACGGTAATACTTTCCCTGAAAAAAATCAGAAGTATAAAGATTCGAAGAAGCAGGGATCTCACGGTACTGCAACAGTTTCCTCAATGAGCGGATTTAAAGAAGGATATCTGATCGGACCGGCTTTTGATTCAGAAATTATTCTTGCCAAGACCGAATACATAGATACTGAAACTCCGATGGAAGAAGACTTCTGGCTTGAAGCGACTGAGTGGGCTGAGGCAAAAGGAGTTGATATCATTACAAGCTCGCTGATTTATAAAAAATACGATGCCCCATACAATAACAACTCTTATGCTTATGATAACTTTGACGGAAACACTGCAATAATTACAAACGCAGCCGACAGGGCTGCTTATCTTGGGATAGTTGTATGTCAGGCAATGGGTAATTACTTTCAGACTGATGAACCGTCACTCGGCTCGGCTGCTGACGCTGACTCCATTATATCAGTTGGCGCAGTAACTTTCTCCGGAGATCCGGCAAGCTTTACTTCAAACGGTCCGACTAAAGATGGCAGAACCAAACCAGATGTAGTTGCACCCGGTGTAAACGTTTATACAGCCACCATGAAAGATGTTTCAGGAAATACCTCAACATATGAATATTCAAGCGGGACTTCATTCTCTACGCCTATCGTAGCCGGTATTTGCGCGCTGATACTTTCAGCGCATCCCGAACTGACTCCGATGCAGGTAAGAGATGCAATCAGAAATACGGCTTCACAGTCAGGCACACCTGACAATACGCTCGGCTGGGGGATGGTCAATGCATATGATGCAATGCTTTATCACGGTATGATATGGAGTAATGATTTTACAGTTGAAAAAATTAAAAATGATGAATTAAAGATATCAACTTATCTTGCATCAAAGGATATTGTTGATGTCAGTTCAGTAAAAATGAATTTTAGTTTCGATAACGGTAAAAATTTTGAAAGCATGAATATGGATCTCGTATCTGTGACTGATGAGAAAACCAATTCAGGAAAATACTCGGCTGTGATTAAATTAGACAGGAACATGGATGACTTTAAAGTGTATTTCAGCGCGGAAGATAATTCAGGTAAAAAATCTGAATTTCCAAAGGTAAGTTTTTCAAATTAATTTTTTCCGGAAATTCCGGGAAAAAGCAGAAAGATTTTTTCGGCTTACTTAATTCTGATATAGCTCTCTCTCTGTAATTTCACATAAGATATGTCCGACTGTAATATGTCCTTCCTGAATCCTTTGAGTATTTTCAGATGGTATTATGATTGGCACGTCACAAATATCTTTAAGTTTTCCACCTTTGTTTTTTCCGAGAAGTCCGATTATTTTCATTCCTTTATCTTTTGCTTTCATCACGGCTTTAATGATATTCGGAGAGTTTCCGCTTGTTGAAATCGCTATCAGTATATCTCCGCCGGTGCCCAGTCCTTCAATATTTCTCGAGAATACATTTTCAAATCCAATATCATTTCCTCCGGCAGTGAGATTTGACGTATCAGTTGTGAGCGCAATAGCTGCAATTGCAGGTCTGTCGATATCATGCGAGAGTCTGATCATAAATTCAGTAGCAAGATGCTGACAGTCAGCGGCGCTGCCGCCGTTTCCGCAAAGCAGAATTTTTTTTCCGTTTCTTACAGAATCAGTTAACAGGTCGGCTGCTTCGCATATACTGTCAAAACATTTTTCAAAAATCAGCCGCTTGGTATCAGCGCTTTCGGTTAATGATGTTTCGATAAATTCTTTTCTGTCAAACATATTTATTATGTTATTTGATTTACGATATTTTCGGCAATGCCGATTGAATTTTCAAACACAAGTTTACTTTTCATGCCGGTATCATCCCGGAGTTTTTTATCTTTGAGAAATTCTCTGAAGACGCGGTAAAACTGTCTTGTATCTTTTATAACAATTCCGCACCCCTTTTCGATAAGTATTTCATCTTCATCGGAATTTTTCACTTTATTAGAAAATAAAATCGGCATATTAAATATAGCGGGTTCAAGAATATTATGAAGTCCCGTTTTGAATCCGCCTCCGACATAACTCAGATATGCCGCGCCGTAAAGTTTTGAAAGTAATCCGATCCTGTCCACTATGATAAGATTTTCTCCGTTATAATTATTCAGATTACCGAAACGAATGGTTTTAATATTCCCGTATCTTTCACCTATCATTTTTTCTATTGCGGATATTTTTGTTTCTTTTGGCTCATGAGGAACAAGAATTGTCAGCAGATTTTTTTCAAAGTTAAGTGTTTTATCTATCGCAGGTAAAATGATATCCTCATCTTCTTTCCATGAACTTCCCATTACGAATATTTTTTTTCCGTCTTTGACAAAGGAAGGTAAAATTTCTTCACCTGTCTTGTTTCCTGCTGTCTGAAGTACTCTTTCAAATTTGGAATCTCCGATCTTTATAATATCTGTTTTTTCCTTTCCAAGTTTCTCTTTGTAATTTTTCTCATCAAAGTCATCTATTACAAATGCGGTATCGATCATACCGTAAAGATTTTTTTTGAATGAACTTATAACCGGTATATTCCATGTGGAATCATTCTCATCATACCTTGCGTTTGCCAGAACTCTTTTAATTCCGGTTTTACCCGCTTCATTTAAAATATTATACCAGAGATCGTATCTCATAAAAATAATAATTTCCGGTCTTATCATTTCAAGAAACTTTTTCTGATTTGAAATTGAGTCAAACGGAAGATAGGTTTTTATCACGTTCTCATTTATGATCCCGGAATTGTTAAATCCGGATGGTGAAAAAAATGATAACACAACATTGTAATTTTTTTTAATAAATTCCTGCACAAGAGGAAGCGCCTGCTGATATTCTCCCAGTGAAGATGAATGTATTATCACTGCTTTTTTAGGGCTGAATGCAGAAAGAGATTTATCCAGTTCACTGAATAAATCTCTTCTGCCTTTTAAACCTTCTTTAACTTTTGAATTAAAAACCGAATAGATCCTGAAAAAAAACCATATTGCCGGAATGCCAATTGTGTTATATATTATATACCAGAATTTTTTCACGGCTCCGGGTAGTTAGACTTTGTAAATAGACTTAGAAATCAGACTTCCATTATATCTTTCTCTTTCTGTGCAAGTATAGTGTCAATACCTTTTATAAATTTGTCTGTCAGCTTCTGAATTTCCGCTTCACCGTGCTTTCTTTCATCTTCAGAAAAGTGATCTTCCTTCTCGGCTTTTTTCAAATGCTCAATAGCGTCCCTTCTTAAATTTCTGACCGCGATCTTTCCGTCTTCGCCGAATTTTTTAACAAGCTTTACTATCTCTTTTCTTCTTTCTTCATTCAGCGGCGGAATCGGTATTCTTATCAGGTTTCCGTCGTTTGAAGGATTCAGTCCCAGATTTGCCGATTGAATCGCTTTCTCTATCATTGGAATGGCTGTCTTGTCCCAGGCTTGTACCGTGATTGTATGGTAATCTGGTGTACTGACATTTCCAAGCTGATTCAGCGCAGTAGGAGTTCCGTAATAATCTACTTTTACACCGTCAAGAAGATTGGTTGTAGCTTTTCCGGTTCGGATCTTTATTAATTCCTGATGGACATGATCAACCGCCTTTTCCATTTTATCGGATGAGCTTTTTAAAATATCCTTTATCATAAAATTAAAATTAATTTTAAATTATTCTAACAAACAAGAGTTCCGATGTTTTCACCCATGACAAGCTTCTTAAGATTGCCTTTAACGTTCATATTGAAAACCTTTATCGGGAGGCCGTTTTCCTGACATAAAGTAATTGCAGTAAGATCCATAACCCTTAGGTCTTTTTCAAGTACATCCAGATAAGATAATTTTCTGAACATTTTAGCTTTGGGATTTTTTTCAGGATCAGAATCATAAACTCCGTTTACTCTCGTGCCTTTAATAATTATATCAGCTTTAATTTCTATTGCTCTTAGCGCAGCGGCTGTATCAGTTGTAAAATAAGGACTTCCCGTACCTGAAGAAAAAATTACGACACGCTTTTTTTCAATATGCCTTAACGCTTTCCTGAGTATAAACGGCTCCGCTATTTCATCCATCTTTATTGCAGACTGCACTCTTGTATATATTCCTCTTTTTTCGAGAGAGTTCTGAATTGCAAGAGAGTTGATTACAGTTGCAAGCATTCCCATCTGATCACCGGTTACTCTGTCCACTCCCTGTTCATGCGCTGACAAACCTCTGTAAATATTTCCTCCTCCGATTACAATTCCGATCTCGATTCCGAGTTTGGAAATGCTCAGCAATTCGGAAGAAATTGTTTCAAGCACTTCGGAATCAATTCCGTAATTCTGTTTTCCCATCAGCGATTCACCGCTGAGCTTGAGTATGATCCTTTTATATTTTAAAGGCATGTAAATTTTTCAGGTTTATTTATTCTCTTCACCGAGCTGAAATCTGACCATGCTTACTATTTCAATATTGTTGCCGTTTGTTTTATTGAAATCAGAAATAATGTCCTTGATCGACTTGCCGGATTCGTTTATGTATTCCTGTTCGAGAAGACAGTTATCCTGAAAATATCTTTCCACTTTATTGTTAACTATTGTCTGCGCAATGTTGTCAGGTTTGTTTTCATTTTTTGCCTGTGATAAGTATATTTCCTTTTCCTTTTCAATAATTTCCTTGGCAATCCCGTCACGGTTTACGGCGGCAGGATTCATTGCTACTACCTGCATAGCAATATTTTTTCCGAGCGAGTCGGCTTTTTCGTCAAATGTTCCTTTGAATCCGACTAATGATCCGAGTTTGCTGCCGAAGTGAATATAGCCGGATACAAATCCGTCCGGAGCATTTATAATTTTAGCTCTTTTCAGTTCTGTTCTCTCGCCTACCTTTCCCATGATCTCATCAATTTTTTCTTTAACAGTAAGTCCGTCACTGCTTTTTGAAGATAAAATATCTTCAACTTTATCAGAATTAATGCTTAAAGCCGCAGCTGCAATGCTTTCAGCGAAATTCTGGAATTCATCGCCTTTGGATACAAAGTCAGTTTCGCAGTTTACTTCTATCAAAGCGCCTGTTTTTTTATCATCGGATATCTTTAACTTAACAGCTCCTTCATTAGTAATCTTATCAGCTCTTTTCACAGCCATTGCTGCGCCTTTTTTTCTGAGTACATCAATTGCTTTATTAATGTCGCCGCCGGTTTCTTCAAGAGCTTTTTTACAGTCATTGATACCCGCGCCAGTCTTATTTCTTAATTCTTTTATTAGATCTAAAGTAATCTCCATAATTATAAGTGAATTTGTTTTAATTTATATATTAATTCTGTTCCAGTTTTTCTTTCATCTCTTCCGACTCGTCCTCTGCTTTTATCTTTGCAACCTGATTTCCTATAATGGCTGCGTCAGCAATTGCCTTTGTAATAATTTCAATAGATTTTACTGCGTCATCATTTGCGGGAATAGGGTAGTCCACAAGGTCAGGATCACAGTTTGTATCTACAATTGCGTAAACAGGGATATTCAGTTTTCTCGCTTCGCTGATTGCAATATGTTCCTTTTTGATATCGACCACGAAAATAGCTCCGGGGATTTTAGTCATGTTGACAATTCCGTTCAGAACTTTTTCAAGCTTCTCCTTATCTCTTGATAAAATAAGTCTTTCCTTTTTTACAAACTGATCAATCGTTCCGTCAGTCTCCATCTTCTGAATATTGGTAAGCTTCTTAATACTTTTTCTTACAGTGTTAAAATTTGTAAGCATACCGCCGAGCCATCTTTCGCAGACATAAAAGGATCCGCTTCTTTCAGCCTGGTCTTTTATTATCTGCTTAGCCTGCTTTTTTGTGCCGATGAAAAGAACTTTCTTTCCTTCTGTAGAGATCTTTGAGATTGAGTTGCACGCTTCCTCGAGAAGTTCGAGTGTTTTTTTGAGATCAATAATATGGATGCCGTTTCTCTCCATAAAAATGAATTTCTTCATTTTCGGATCCCATCTTCTTGTAAGATGACCGAAATGTGAACCTGCCAGTAACAGATCCTCGATTTGTACTTTTGTCAAGATTAATCCTCCTAGGGTTTAAAAAGCCGAATCAGAATTGCAGAACTCAAATAGTTGGAATTTAAAATCTCCGGGAAGGAGATTTAGATAATGAGTTTATCATCAATAAAGAATTGACTTTTGTTTTTTCTTCTACCCCCGTCATCTCCGGTTTTACATCCGCTGAAAGCGGACACTGGTAAAACAGGATCAGGGAATATGTATTTTTAAATAGTGTTAATAATAAATCTTTTAAAACAGACGGAATATAAATTCCGGAATAAAATGAATCTCTGTTTTTATCTTTTAGAGAACTGAAATTTCTTTCTTGCTTTCGGCTGTCCGCATTTTTTTCTTTCTACGGCTCTCGGATCACGCGTCATAAGTCCTGCTTTTCTAAGAGGACTTTTTAATTCTTCATTGGTTTCTACCAAAGCTCTTGCAATCCCAAGTTTTATAGCTCCTGCCTGACCGGTAAATCCGCCGCCGTTGACATTTACCTGCGCATCGAATGTTCCTGATGTATTTGTTACCTGAAACGGCTGTATGATCTCGGTATAAAGATTTTCAGTTTTAAAATAATCCTTAGCCTCTTTATTGTTGATTCTGATCAGTCCGTTTCCCGGTTTTAATAAAACGCGGGCGGTTGCTGTCTTTCTCCTGCCTACTTTTAATGTTGAGTTTGAACTCATGTGTATGTTTATATAAATAAATTAAAATTCTTAACTTTGATTAACTCCGGATATTACAGCTCAAGTACAGCTGGATTCTGCGCTGAATGCGGATGATCCGTGCCTGAATATACTTTAAGTTTATTAATAAGTTTATTTCCGAGTTTGGTCTTTGGAAGCATTCTCTTGACTGCAAGTCTTATAACCCTGTCCGGATGTTTCTGCATCATTTCATTGAATGTTCTTTTTTTCTGACCTCCGGGATAAAGAGTGTGAGTGAGATATACTTTCTGTTCGGCTCTTTTATCTGCGATCTTGATTTTGTCTGCGTTTAACACTACCACCCAGTCGCCTGTATCTGCATTCGGCGTATACTGCGGATTGTATTTTCCTCTGATTCTTTTTGCAACTTCACTTGCAAGTCTTCCGAGGATTTTACCTTCTGCATCCACTACGAACCATTTGTTTGAATTTTCTGACCGGGTCGAGAATTTTGTGATCCTGTTTGTCTTTTTTATTCCAGATTTCATATCGATTTTTAGTAAGCGTTAAAACTACCATTATTAGATTAAAAAATCAATGATATGATTTGTCTTCAGGGAAGAATTTTACATCGATAAATAAATTGTTTAAGTCCGGCTTGAATGGTTTTAATTACTTCAGAAGTGAACGCCTTGCAGCTTTGTCATTTCTATGAAAAATTTAATTTATTCTGCACTCGGTTCTTTTTTATTAACATTCTATGTTTGGATGTTAACAGTTTATGTTTTGATATTAATTGTCTTCAACTTAATGTTAATTGTCTTTGTTTCCATGTTATATTTCTTCATTTAGATGTTTGCAGTCTTCGCTCGAAAGTTAAATGTCTGCTTTTTCAATTTAAGTGTCTTCGCTCAAAAGCTGAATGTCTGCTTTTTTAAAGTTAATAGTATTGTATGACAGGTTTCGGATTAAACAAATGAAGTTGCCCAACTGCTGAACTGTAATCAGGAAGCGGGAAGTTATGAAGCTGAGTTTATTTTACTGTATTGAAGTAGGTGAGTTTGTTCAGTCGAAGCGAATGTTATTGGTCAAATAACCCGAAGAAATTTTATTAATAAATAAAGGAACCCGTAATTTTTTTTTATGGGTTTTTTATTTTCACTCTAAGAGGTTAACTAAACCGCTAATGCGGTTTAGTCAATTATTAATGATCAATATATTTGTAAACGTTTGGACTTTACAGAGAATTTACTTCACCAGCGACAGCTTCTTTGTCTGGTTAAAATTATCCGCGGCGAGCTTGCAGAAATAAATTCCGCTTGCAAGTCCGCTGCCGTCAAATACGGATTTATAATATCCGGCTTCTTTGAATTCATTTACTAGAGTCTTAACTTCGCGTCCGGAGTTATCAAACACTTTTAAAGTAATAAATCCATTTTCCGAAAGTCTGTAGGAAATATTTGTGACGGGATTAAATGGATTCGGATAATTCTGCATAAGCTCGGTCGTAGCCGGAATTCCTATCACGACTTCATTCGAAAGATTGATGTATTCAAAACCGCCGTTGAAATCGATCTGCTTCAAACGGTATTTGTATTTTCCTGAAGAAAGATTTTTGTCATCGTATGTATAATTATTCTGCGAACTTGAATTTCCCGCGCCGTTTACAAAGCCCGCTTTCTTCCACGCTTCCTGACCTGCGGCGTCATTATCCGATCTCTGAATTTCAAAACCGGAATTATTTTGTTCAAGAGAAGTAGACCAGCTAAGTTTTACGGAATTTAGGATTACGCTCGAAGTAAATGACGAAAGCTCTACCGGCAAAGGACTGTCGCCGTTGAGGAGGATTGCAACTTCGTCTGTATTATATTCTTTAACGGCAATATCAATATCTCCGTCATTATCGAAATCTGCTGAGACAGATAATGGAGCATAATTAACACTATTGTGTACTATATAAGTAAATGTACCATCTCCATTATTAAAGTATTGAAGTAAAGGAGAAGCTTCAAATATTGTAATAAAATCTAAAAACCCATCAGCGTTAAAATCATCATCCAAAGAATTATGGAAAATAGAAAAAAAACCATTTTCAATAAATAATCCGGTTCCATTATTTTTAATATTAACGCCTGGAGATATTAAGTCAATATATCCATCATTATTATAATCGAATAACTTTGAATCTTTTACAAATAAGATAAACGGACCTGCCGGTCCTAAATTATGTGAATAAATAGTTTGGTTTGTAAATTCACCCTCTCCTACATTTGATAATGTAAAGTATGTTTTACAAAGATTATAAAATGTAATACTATTGCCCTCACGAAATCCATTAATACCAACTATATCAAGAGTACCATCATTATTAAGATCTTCTAACAAAGGAGTTTCTTCAATATAGTTTGCTGAATTATTATTACATTGTGAAAGAAGATAATATGAAGTATCAGGAATAAAATTACCACTTATATTGAAAACCATTTTTATATCACTGTTTGAAAGATAATAACAATAATCAAGAAATCCGTCTCCATTTAAATCCCCAAAATTTCCCAATCCACCTTGGAAAGTAGATAAAAAACTGAAGTTACCAAAGCCGTCATTTATAAAATAATAATTGTCAAAAATATTATCTCTTCTCACTATGATATCAAGATCACCGTCATTATCAAAATCAGCCAATATTGAATATCCGGCTTCCGGCAAAGATGAAAAATAAGTGAATACCGCTGCTCCGTTATTTTTATATGTTTTTTCATTAATAATAAGATCAACATCCCCGTCTGAGTCTAGATCTCCCGCTAATAAACTATTTGCCAGCGGAGAAACAATTCCGGATGATTTTATAAAACTCCCCGTTCCCCCTATAGCTTTCGCTCTGAATGAATACACAAAAGGCGTTATGCTTTCGTTTGAAATTGTCTTTAATCCTGAAGTAAGAGTAACGCTTATTTTCTCACCGTTCTTAAATTGATTTACAGGATTTATTGTCAGCGTATTTGAAACTGAATTATAATCTAATGATGCCGTCATCAGTCCCGTCTGATAACCGAATACTTTTATATTTTCGGCGGTCATTAGTGAACCGTTCATAAGCTGAGCGAAAGTAATGACAATGTCCGATGACTTAACTACGCTATTAGCGTTCATTGGAGGAGATACAGTATTGATAAATTGATTAATTGGATTTGACTTTAGGGAAATCGAACAGGCGAAAGTAAGAATAAAGATTAATATTAGTTTGTTTGGGCTTTTCATAAATACTCCGTTATTTTTAAAAAAGTTAATAAAAAATTTTTTATTATGGTTTAACTGTTGTTACAAAGTTATAAGAATTAGTTTCAACTATACTTAAATCATCTATATCGACGATATAATCTCCGGTTAAATCAGATTTAACATAACCGGTTACAGAATTAAAAACGTCGACATCAATTATCCCGACATCTTTAATATCAATAAAATTATCATTATTCACATCTCCTGAAAAAATGCAATATTCGCTCCCTGCATTTACCAAATTCCCTCCGTAGGCGGCGGAATATCCGGTAGTAAAATCATAATTTGCGACAGCGCCGTTAGAAATTGAAATTGTACCCGAGCTCCATGTCTCAAGAGAATTTCTTCCAAATACGGCAACATAATAATTCCCCGGAGTTACATGCGGAAAATTAAAATTACCAAGGAATGTTACAGAATCAATCACGGATTTTACTTCGGAAGCAATACCGTAAGGAGTAGTCGAATTTCTTAACTGCGCGGATAAAGTGTCGCGTAAATTATGCTTTCCGGTTCCGGTATTTAAAAAGCCTTCTACCGCACAATTTATACTTACAACTGAAGGAGGTCTCCATTCATTTAATTTATCAATGCTCATTTTATATAGATGAATATTATAATACTTTCCATTAATTTCAGAAAAATTGATTGAACCATTACAACCGCCAGTTCTATATGTAGCATGTAAAAGAGTGCTTTCGGATGAATAAAAATAAACTGAATCTCCTACAATTGTACCTACAGAATAAATTGTATTTATTGAATCGTGTAAAGCCATAAAAGGCTGTCTGTTATTTGTTCTGTGCCAATCCTCACCATTGTCTGACCAAACTAATTCAACATCTGATGTATATTCGGGGTAAGTATATGGATAATCATTAGTCTCACCTCCATTATTACCTACTCTATACATTCCAACTAAGCCCCACCAGTCATCACCATTCCGGAAAACCTGCATATAATAAATTTGTGTTCTGAAATCGGGCGAACCTGAATTTATATATTCCATAGTATCAATTTCTACTATTGTTTTTCTGTTACTCCAGTCACCTGAATTTGCAAAATGCATACTGTTTTTCATTAATGCAATTTTTCTAACCCCGTTACCGAATGATATACATCCGGAAGTGAAACAACAAGACGGTTCTATATTATAAGGTCTGACATATCGCCAATATTCATAAGTGTCTTCATTCCATATAAAAGATTTATCCTCTCCAAGTTCCATTACTTGAGTTTTATTCGAAAAATTAAATCCACCATCAGTTGAGAACATAGAATAAAAGTATGATCTATTTTTAAGACTAACAACTCTCCAATCATTATATCCCATATACATTTTCATTGAATCCGGATTTAATACTATCGATTCATACATAGTATCAGTATAAACTCTTTGAGTATCTGCCCAAGTAATACCATAATCAGTTGACCGAGCTAGATATCTTTTATCCCAGGAATTGCTATTGAGATAATACATTTTAAAAGTATCCTGCACTTCATAATCCTCATATATCATCGGCATGTAAAGAAAAAATAATCTGTGACCATCGCTGTTATGCGGAATTACTGCTGTCGGATATCTGACCGGATAAGTAAGCTGACTGAAAGATGGCGCAGGATTGAGAATGTTTAAGCAAGCAAGCAAGCATTTTTAAGAGCAGTAATATGATTCTTCATAACTTCTCCTTTTTTATTTATAGAAAGTTATGGATAAGGATTTTTGAAAACAAGACTTATTTACAAGAAGATAGAAAAAAGAAGCGTTTAAAATAGTTCTCAATAATTCACACCAAATTAATTATATTTGTAAAAAATTATACTATCATGGAAAAGAAAATCAACAGAAGAGATCTTTTAAAAAGTCTCGGCGCAATTAGCGTCGGCTCCGCAATATCCGGAATTTTACCGGCAAAAACTTTTTCTGCGGATAATGAAATTACTGATATTTCAAAGCTGCCTTCATTATATAAAGGTTCTCCCATTTGCTGGCTTACACCGCAGAAAACAGAAGGTCCCTACTATTTCAATCCGAATCTCATGAGAAGTGATATCAGGATAAGCACAAATAATAATGTATTTCACGACGGCATACAGCTGAATATGGCAATCACTGTAATAGATATTGACTGTAATCCCGTGCAGAATGTTTTGGTCGATGTATGGCATTGTAATAAGGACGGAATTTATTCAGGATATTCGCAGCCCGGCGGAAATTATGTAGGTCACGATTTTATGAGAGGAATACAGATGACCAATGTAAAAGGTGTTTCGAATTTTATAACAAGTTATCCGGGGTGGTATCCGGGAAGAGCCACTCATGTTCATTTCAAGGTTCGTTTAAATTCCACAACATTTGTAACATCTCAATACTGTTTCCTTGACAGTGTTAATAATGTTATATACGCAACACCTTTATATTCAGGCAGAGGACCTAATCCAACTACTAATGCAGGTGACGGAATATTTAACAGCCCGGATCCGCAGTATCTTAGAATGACAGCAGAGCCGAATGCTAACGGAGGTTATGACGGAACATATACTATAGGAATTACAGCCCCGACTGTGATACTCGATCCGCAGTATGAAGCAGACGGTTATTATCTGGAGCAGAATTATCCTAATCCGTTTAATCCCTTTACAAATATTAAATATAAAATACCTGCAAGCTCAAATGTCAGATTGACAATTTATGATATTCACGGAAAAGAACTTTTAAAGCTAATTGATAAAAGACAGACAGCAGGTGAATACACAGTAATATTTGACGGAACAAATTTCGGAAGCGGTTATTATTTTTATAAACTCGAAGCGGGAGATTATTCAAGAAGCAGGGAAATGTTGCTGCTGAAATAAAAATCAGCATTTATAACATAATATATTTTTAGAAAAATAATTTAAAAAAATCATATGAAATTTTTTACAAAGTTTTTATTGACATGTGTTTTTCTTTTCTCAATAAATTCAGGATCTGATGCTCAATGGTCTCAGAGCTCAGCCGGCATTAATGGCGGAGATGTGTTTTCAGTCGCAGCATACGGAAATAATGTCTTTGCCGGTACAAGTCTTTATGGTGTGTACAAGTCCGGAAACAACGGTTTGACATGGGATCAGACTTCACTGAATAACAGAACAATTTACTCTCTCACCTCAAATGGAAATGTGATCTGTGCAGGCACAAATCTGTTCGGAATTTATGTTTCAAGTGATAACGGAATTAGCTGGACACAGACTTCTTTGAATTCACAATCGGTATTTTCTCTTTACTCCGCCGGAACAATTATTTATGCAGGTACAAATGAAGGTGTATATGTAAGTTCAAATAACGGGAGCAGCTGGAATCCGGCAGGTCTAAATTCAAATGAAATTTATTCAGTTACAGCTTCCGGTAGTTTTCTTTATGCAGGTGTAGGATTTGAAGCAGGTGTATATTTATCATCTAACAACGGCGCAAATTGGACACAGACTACACTTAACAACAGAGCGGTATTTTCACTGCTTGCTCAAGGCAATTTTTTATGGGCAGGCACGAGAAATTACGGAATATACATATCAACAAACAATGGAAGCAACTGGACACAGTCATCATTTAATAGCGCAATTGTATATTCGCTGTCAGGATCAGGATCAAATATTTATGCAGGCACAGAAAACGGAGTATTTGTTTCTTCTGATGCAGGAATAAGCTGGAATCAGACAGGGCTTGCAGGACAGATTGTTCAGGGTATTGCATCATCGGGAAATGATTTTTTTGCAGGGAGTAAACGAGGAATTTATCACACGCCGGTTACAAGTATAAACTGGACCAAAAGTCAGCTGCACAATGTTTCCGTATTTACAATAAAAGATCTGGGAGGCAGGATATTTTCCGGATCCGGAGAAAACGGAATTTATTTCAGTGATGACGGAGGTTCAGTCTGGAATCAGTCCTCATTTAATGACAAGACAGTTGCCTCGCTTGCATTCGGAAATAATAAAATTTATGCCGGCGCAGAAAACGGAGTTTATATTTCTTCTGATAACGGTGCGACATTCAGCCTGTCTTCTATAACAAACGAACTTGTATTTTCACTCGCTGTAAATGGAAATTATGTATTTGCCGGCGGCGGTTACGGATTTCATTTTTCTTCGGACGCAGGGAATACATGGGAAGGTACTTCCTTTCAGCAGGTTTGTCTCTCCCTGGTTTACAGCGGAAATACTTTATATGCCGGCACATATAACGGAGTATTCTATTCAACGGATAATGCGGCAAGCTGGACACAGACTTCACTAAGCGGTGAAATAGTTAACACGTTACTTGTTAACGGCAGCACTTTAATTGCCGGTACAAGTTTCAGCGGAGTATTTATTTCAAATAACGGCGGAACAGACTGGGCGCAGACGGCTCTGAATAACAGGGATATATATTCTCTCGCAGTTTATAATGAATATATTTTTGCCGGTTCTTATGAAAACGGAATTTTTGTTTCAGCCGATAACGGACAAACCTGGCTACAGAGAAATCAAAATTTAGGTAATCAGAATATTTTCGGATTGCTTGTAAAAGACGGTTTTATATTTGCGGGAACAGAAGGCAACGCTGTCTGGAAAAGAAGTCTGACGGATATAACAGGTATAAGTCAGTTAAGCTCTGAAACACCTGCAGAGTATAATCTCAAACAGAATTATCCCAATCCATTCAATCCGGTTACAAATATTTCATATGAAGTTTTAAAATCCGGAAATGTGAAAATCTCTGTATTTGATATCTCAGGAAAAAAATTGACTGACATTGTTAATCAGTTTCACAGTACAGGAAGTTATAATGTAACTTTCGACGGAACAGATTTTCCAAGCGGATCTTATTTTTACAGAATGGAATCTGCAGATTTCTCTTTGGTAAAAAAAATGATCTTATTGAAATGAAATCGAGATTCAATAAATTTTGTCTAACAATAAAACTTTAAATAAATATTCATGAAAAAAATAATTTTACTTCTGGCAATTATGATAATGATATCGGCTGAATCAGATGCGCAGCTTGTACAGTCAAATTTTACAGGTGTACTCGTTCCTTCTTATATTGGATCAGGTACATCTTCAAGACTTCCGTTTATTTACAGAGCGACGGTAACAGGTCTTGAGCCTTTCACTAAATACAGATATTATTCTAATGCCTGCAGATATACTGATTTCGGAGGCACGAATTCCGGTGCAGGAAATCCGATTTTTATAAACGGATCAAACTACAGATACTCTACATCCACTAATCTCGGCAATCCTTCAGGATATGATTCCATCACGACAGATGCATCAGGTTCATACACCGGCTGGTTTGGAATTGTGAATACAGGTAATGCAAGATTTACAGCGGGAAATTATGTTATACCTACCATTACTCTTGACAGTGCCGGTAACGGATCTGCAAAATACAGATTTGCATTAAACGACTCTATAAAAGTTCTCGGGTTTTCAGATTCGGCTAATTCTAATTCCTGTACAGGATTTTACGGAATTTCTCTTGCAAGCCCGAAAAATATTGTTTCTGTTTATGATAATGTAAATAATTCAGGAAGACCTTTAACAATGGTCTATGTTGAAAATGAAGGTCTTGACACTAATGTAATTTCATCGCTTGCAGTATTTTATAAGGATAGTGTGGATTCACGAAACGGAAGATGGGGAACTATGATTCCGAACATTCTATCGACAGGTGTAAGACGCGTAAATGTTCACAGAATCTCAGACGGTTCAATTGCAAATTTTAATACTGATGATGACGGTATCTGGCCAAGCGGAACCAGTACAATAAATCCGTCAGGCGGTTTAGTATCGCCGATACGATTATCGTCACAGGATATAATCCTCTCTGTGAAATTTGACAACACAATTCCGGAAAAATTTTCGCTCAATCAGAATTATCCGAACCCGTTCAATCCTTCTACAAACATAGATTTTGAAATACCTGTAAGCGGAGTATTAAAATTAAAGATTATGAATATTCTGGGTGAAGAAGCAGCTGTAATTCTAAACGGTTATTTTCATGCGGGACTTTATTCTGTTAAATTTAACGCAGGTAATTTAATGTCCGGCGTTTATTTTTATTCTCTTGAACTGAATGGAGAAGGGGGAAAATTTTTCAAAGAAACAAAGAAGTTAATTCTGATTAAATAAATCAGACGCTACTTTTTTCCGGTCATTTTTTCCGGAAATATATTTTTATATTAATCTAAAAATTTAACCAGATGTTAAAATTTAAAAAGTGCTTCATTCAGCTTGCTTTAAAACTTCTCCTGCTGATTTCAGTTTCTTTGATTTCAGAAAATTCTAAAGCAGCTCCGGGAGACAGTTTATTTTCCGGAATAAAAATTCATACTCTAAACATGATTTTTTCCCAGCCGAATTACTGGGACTCGCTTGTATATTATTATGAACAGGGGGATGAGCAGTATCTTGCCGCAACTGTCATAGCAAACGGAATTACTTTTAATAATGTCGGAGTGAGGCTGAAAGGAAATTCTTCTTACACTCATCCCAACAATAAAAAATCATTCCGGCTTAGTTTCAATGAATTTGTAAGCGGTCAGAAATGGGACGGACTTAAGGGAGTTCATTTGAATAATTTCTGGAACGATCCGACATTCATCAGGGAAAAACTTCATTTAGACTATTGTCAGAATGCAGGCATTACAGCACCGCGGGCAAATTATGTACGTGTCTATATTAATGATACATTGTTTGCATTTTATTCTCTGATAGAACATGTGGACAAAACATTTCTTGATGCAAAATACGGCAATGAAGACGGAGATGAATTCAAAGCTGTGGATGCATACGGATCTACAAGTCATATAGTGTCTGATTTCAGATGGTATGGAAATGATACAGCTTTATATACAAACCGTTATGAGCTGAAATCAGAGCTTGAAACTTCGCCATGGAGGAGACTGGTAAATTTTATAGACACGCTTAATCATTCAGCGAATATACATTCTTCATTGTCTTCGCTTGTCAATCTTAATGCATTTTACAAAGCAATGTCTGCTGATATACTTATGGGAAATCTTGATGCTTATGTTTATAACGGAAGAAACTATTACATTTATTTTTATCATCCGGAATATAAACTGAACTGGATAGTATGAGATGCAAGCCTGAGTTTCGGCGCACTGCCGGGAGGACCGTCCAATCCTGAAACTTTGCCTGTTACTTACGTCAGCAGCGATACAGGAAGACCTTTATTCGGAAGGATCATTAATGATCCGGCGCTGAGAACGGAATATCTTAATGCGTTCTGTAATATGTTTTATAATGATTTTACTACAGCAAAGCTGTATCCTAAAATTGACAGTATAGCAAATATTATCCGAACTTCAGTTTATGAAGATCCGAGAAAGATGTATTCAAATTCACAGTTTGAAACAAACATCAGTACAGATCTGATTATTTCCGGAAGCAGAAAGCCGGGTCTGAAATCTTTTATTTCAGCAAGGAGAACCAGTGTGTTATCACAACTAAATACTCTCGGAATAAACTGTGAGACTGGTATTTACGGAAATGAAACCGGAATAATTAATTTTAATTTATATCAGAATTTTCCGAATCCGTTTAACCCTGAAACTAAAATAAAATTCGAACTGAATCAAACAGGATTTGTAACGCTTAAGGTATTTAACATTAAAGGTGATGAAATAAAAACACTTGTAAAAGAAAAGTTGAATTCGGGAAGTTATGAAACTGTATTTGACGGCGCTGCTCTGCCGAGCGGATTATACTTTTATAAACTTGAAATTAACGGTTCGGGTGTTACAAAAAAAATGCTGCTAATAAAATAATCAGTCTACGGGAAAAAGAAAAATGACCGGGATTTTTTAAAAAAATAAATTCCGGTATTTAGAAGAAAATATTTTTAAAAATAATAATTAAAACTTAAGTTATTCAAATGCCTAAATTCAAATTTAACATAATATTAGCTTTATTATTTTTTACATTAATATTTGAAAATAATACTGCAGTTTCGCAGCCATATCCGGGATATACATTATATACGGCGAGTTCAACGAGAACAAATCTTCTTGACTTAAATAACAATATCGTAAAATTCTGGACACACACAAGGAGCGGCGGTTATTCGGTATATTTATTGAGAAACGGTGATCTGATGCGTCCGGCTGCTTCTACTGGATCGCCTATAAACGGCGGAGCTGCAGCAGGTATTGTTCAGAAATATTCCTGGAGCGGATCACTTATTTGGGAATTTACTTACAGCAGCAATACATACAGAACACATCATGACATCTGTCCTATGCCGAATGGTAATGTACTTCTTATAGCCTGGGAAGTCAAAACAGCTGCTGAAGCAGTTGCTGCCGGACTTAATCACAGTGCTGTGATCTGGCCGGATCATATTATTGAAGTTCAGCCGTCAGGAAGTAACGGCGGGACTATAGTCTGGAAATGGCATTTCTGGGATCATCTGATTCAGGACTTTGATTCGACAAAAGCAAATTACGGAGTTGTTGCTGATCATCCCGAACTATTAAATATAAATGAAGGCAGCGCAGGATCAGGGGACTGGATGCATATTAACGGAATCAGCTACAATGAGAGACTTGATCAGATAGTAATTTCTTCACATGAGCTTGATGAAATTTATGTTATTGATCACAGTACAACTACAGAAGAAGCTGCCGGGCATACAGGCGGCAGATACGGTAAAGGAGGGGATATACTTTACAGATGGGGACGGCCTTCTAATTATGGTGCGCCCGGACCACAGATTTTTAATGTAGTGCACAGCGGCTCATGGGTTCCTGACAGTGTACCGGGTGGTGGAAATTTAATGGCATTTAATAACAGAGAAGGAACAAATGCATCAATGGTCGTTGAGATCATACCGCCGCAGGACAGTCTTGGATTTTTTTACCTGGCTCCCGGAACGGCATACGGACCTGCGACACACACGTGGAGCTACAGCGCATCCGGTTTTTATTCAAATCATCTCGGGGGTCTTCAGCGCCTCCCAAACGGAAATACAATGATTTCAGAATCTACCAGCGGAAATTTGTTTGAAGTAAACTCTGCTGGAAATATCGTATGGAATTTTTCTCCCGGTGGACAGATCGTAAGAGTATTAAGATATGGTTTTGAGTATCCCGGACTTGTGGGGATTTCAAACACAAATTCTGCTATACCGGAAAATTATTCGCTTGAACAAAACTATCCCAATCCTTTTAATCCTGTTACAACTATAAGGTATTCAGTTCCAAAATCCTCTATAGTATCTCTGAAAATTTATGATGTTTTAGGGAATGAAATCAGGACAATTGTAAACGAAGAGAAACAAAATTCCGGTTCTCACAGCGCTGTCTGGGACGGCAGGACTGATAATGGAATGAATGCAGCTTCAGGAGTATATTTTTACAAACTGACTGCAGATAATTATGCCAATACGATGAAAATGATCCTTACAAAATAAAATTTAAAATAAAGTCCGGCTTGCCGGACTTTATTAATTTGTATTAATAAAAATTTTTAAGTCGTTATACAAAGTATAAGTTAGTAAACTCCTTATACCTTACTGATTCTTCTGACTGCTCAGATAATTATCTCTTTCCTTTTTCGTTTTGCTTTAATGGAACAGTAATTCCAAATTATTTTATCTATTCAACTTTAAGAAATATTTTATTGCAGTAATCAATCCCGGCTTTCTAATATAATTGTCAAAGCTCCGAGATAAATATTGAAATTGTAATGAGTAATTCTATTTTATAATTTAAGTAAAACATAATCCAAAAATTTTTGAAATCTGCTATGCGGAATGTTTATTCTCAAAACAGTCTTAATATAAATTAATGTTCATAACTTTCGAAGGAATTGATCTCAGCGGAAAATCCACACAGATAAGACTGCTTGAAGAATATTTAAAAAGTATAAACAAAAAAGTAATTTCGGTGCGTGAACCCGGCGGCACAGAGATCTCGGAAAAAATAAGAGATATTCTGCTTGACAAAATGAATCTTCATATGGAGTATGTTACGGAATTTCTGCTGTTTTCAGCTTCGAGATACCAGCTTACAAATGAAATAATAATTCCGAAATTAAAAAAGAAATATTTTGTTCTCTGTGACAGGTATTACGACTCATCGACAGCTTACCAGGGATTCGGCGGAAAGACGGATCTTAAGAGTATTTACAAAGTCAATAAAATAGCAACCGGAAAACTTGTTCCTGATATTACGTTTCTGATCAATATTACATCTGATGAGTTTGTAAGAAGAAAAAAACTTATAAATAAAGACGAAGACAGAATAGAACAGAAGGATATCGCTTATTATAAGAAAGTTATTAAAGGTTATCTGAAAATATCCCGAAACAATAAGAAAAGATTTGTTGTAATAGACGGCAGTAAGACAATTGACGAAATCCATTCTGTTATTATAAAGCATTTAAAAAAAATTAAGAAAGTATAATACCAATAAAAATGAATTATTTAAAAAGTAAATTAAAGAATGCATATCCTGTTCTGATTACTGCCGGCATTGCATTGTTTGCCGGATTCACTCTCAGAGGCGACGACGATATTTATCAGAAGATCAACAGGAACATGGAACTCTTCGGTCAGGTTTACCGCGAGATCGCGCTTAACTATGTGGATGAGATTGACGCGGATAAATTTATGACAGCCGGCATAGAAGGTATGCTGTCAACTCTCGATCCTTATACAAACTATGTGGATGAAAACAGCCGCGATCAGATAGATCTGATAACTACGGGAAAATACGGCGGTATCGGCATTACAGTAAATGTCAGAGACAGTCAGGTAGTTATATCTGAAGTTATGAACGGATATGAAGCGCAGAAAAAAGGACTGAGAGCCGGTGATATTTTTCTGGAGATCGACGGCGTGAAAATGGAAAGCGATAAAGTAAAAAACATGAGAAGTTTTGTAAGAGGTCCTGTCGGGACTGAAGTGAATGTAAAAATTCAGAGAGGTGATGAGATACTTGACTTTGTGCTCACAAGACAGGAAATTATTTTAAAGAACGTTTCTTATTACGGATATCTTGAACCTGAGAGTGACGGCATTGCATATATTAAGCTTGACAGATTTACAAATATATCCGAAAGCGAAGTGGAAAATGCAATCAAGACGCTGAAAAGTGAAAGAGAAATGAAAGGACTTGTGATCGATCTCAGAGATAATCTCGGAGGTCTGCTCGATGCTGCAACAGGAATTCTTAATAAGATTGTGGATAAGAACAGTCTACTGGTGATCACTAAAGGAAAAAGAGCTGATTCGGAAAAAAAATATTTTTCAAAAGAAGAACCGATGGTAGGTTCTCAGATACCGGTAGCGGTAATAATAAATAATAAATCTGCGTCAGCATCTGAAATAGTTGCAGGAGCAGTGCAGGATCTTGACAGGGGAGTAATAGTCGGCAATAAATCTTTCGGCAAAGGTCTTGTTCAGCAGATCAAAGATCTGGATAAAAAAGCGCAGATGAAAATCACAAGTTCAAGATATTATACTCCTTCAGGACGATGGATTCAGGAGAAAGATTATTTCAAGGAAAACAAATACGGTGTGTTCATTGATAAGGAAAAATACAATCAGACGGAATTCAAAACTCTGGGAGGAAGAATAGTAAAAGCATTCGGAGGAATTACACCTGATCTGGAAATAACAACTGACCCTGAAAGCGAAATACATTTTGCTCTGCTTTCAAAGGATATGTATTTTAAATTTGCAGATGCCTATATTAAAAATAATCCCGGCGTTACGAGTATATTCCCTGATGAAAATTTGTTTGTTCAGTTTAAGGAATTTTTACGTGAACAGAATTTCAATTATAATTCTGGCATTGAAAGAAAAATAAAAGAGATAGAAGAGCTTGCATCTGAAAAAAATTACGGGTCTGAAATGAAGGATCTTTTGGACAAGCTTGAGTTTGAAGCAAATGCTGGAGAATCTGCTGAACTTGAAGCATCCAGAAACGCTGTTATTTTAAAAATCACAGATGAAATTAATAAAAGAATAATCAATGAAAAAGATCAGATGAGAACAGCTTTAACTTATGATAAAATGGTTATTGAATCAAAAAAAATACTTGAAGATCCGGTTCAGTACAGAGCAATACTGGGGAAGTAATAAAGATTAAATAAATAAAAGAAACAGTTCAGTTAGATGAAGATTGGCATACTCGGAGGCGGTCAGCTTGCAAGGATGATAATTGAAGAATGCAATAAATATGCATTTGAATTTTATGTGCTTTCGAATGAAAAAAATTCTCCCGCAGGACAGATTACAAAGTATGAAACTGAAGGCGACTGGAATGATGAGAATATTTTAAAGGAGTTTGCCGGTAAATGCGATATCATTACGCTTGAAAATGAATTTATAGATTATAAAAAATTAGAGGCGATCGAAAATACGGGTAAAAAAGTTTTCCCCTGTCCGGAAAATATCAAGCTCATACAGGATAAATATATTCAGAAAAAAACTCTTCACGCATCCGGAATTCCGGTTGCGGATTTTATTAAGGTAAATGAAGTTTCGGATATAACTGATTTTTCGAAAAAGAACGGCTTCCCTCTTATTCTCAAGTCAAGAACAATGGGTTATGACGGCAAAGGCAACATCACTCTGAATTCTGAATCTGAAATTGAAAAAGCTTTCGGAGAGTTGAGAGAAAGAGGCGAGCTGATGTGTGAAAAGTTTGTAAATTTTGATAAAGAAATTGCAACTCAGGTTGTAAGAAATAAATCCGGAGAGATAAAAGTCTATCCTGTAGTGGAGACAATACAGAAAAATCATATATGCGAGCTTGTTATTTCATCAGCTAAATTTAATAAGGAGATAACAGAAAGAGTAAATGAAATTGCAGTCAGGATAGTATCGGATTTAAAATATACCGGAGTGATGGGGATTGAAATGTTTCTCAGAGGTAATGAAATTTTAGTAAATGAGTTAGCGCCGAGAGTTCATAACTCAGGACATTATACCATAGAAGGTTCTTATACTTCGCAGTTTGAAAATCATATAAGAGCGGTGCTTGACCTGCCGCTGGGAAATACTGAAAAAATTTCGGAAAATTGCGTGATGATAAATCTTCTGGGAAAGAGAGACGGTGAGAGTAAAATAAGAAGAACGGGAAAAGTACTCTCGTTAAAAAATACTTACCTTCATATTTACGGTAAAAAGCTCACAAGAGCCGGCAGGAAAATGGGACATATAACCGTCATTGATAAAGATCTGAATACAGCAATTAACACGGCATACAGTTCTGCAGACGAACTGGAATTTTAATAATTAAATATCACTGTCATGATATCCTTTATAATATTTTTAGTAGTAATAATAATTTTAATGACTATTCTCAAAGGTCAGTTTAAGGAGAATATACATTTTGATAAAATTATAAACACTCTCAGATTAGCAGCAGGTATAGGAATTCTCCTCGCAGTTTTATTTGCGTCTGTTGTGCAGATTGGTCCCGGAGAAGTCGGCGTGCAGATTTTATTCGGTAATGTGCAGAACAAAGTGCTCAGGAGCGGACTGAATTTCGTAAATCCGCTGGTTGAAGTTCAGGAACTTGACATCAAAACTCAGGCATATACAATGAGCGGTCTTAATGATCAGGATAACAATGAAATTAAAATTAAAAAAAGCGATCCGATTCAGACGCTTTCTTCTGACGGACTGACGCTTATACTGGATGTAACTGTCTGGTACAGGATCGATGCTGAAGCTACTCCTGATCTGATAAGAAATATCGGAATTGATTACGAATCTAAAATTGTGCTTCCTGCAATCAGGACGGCAATCAGAGACGTAGCTGTTAACTTTGTAGCTACGGATATTTATTCATCAAAGAGAGATGATTATGTGAATTTTGTTTCAAAAAAACTTGAGACGTCATTTCAGGGAAGAGGCATAATACTCGAAAAAGTTCTGCTGAGAAATGTGGAGCTGCCGCAGAAAGTAAGGGAAGCTATAGATGAAAAAATATCTGCTGAGCAGAGAGCACAGCAAATGGTTTATATACTACAGAAAGAAAGACAGGAAGCTGAAAGAAAAACAGTTGAAGCAACTGGCGTAGCCGAAGCGCAGAAGATAATTAACAGCACTATAAGTAATTCATATCTTCAGTGGAAATATATAGAAACTCTTAAAGAACTGGTAAACTCTCCGAACAATTCTTTCATAATAGCGCCATATGATCAAAAGCTTACTCCACTTTTAAATTTTAGTCAGGGAAAATAACCGATGGAAGGATTTCAGGAAGTTTACACTACATATGATCCGATGGAAGCAAGTCTTATAAAAGCAAAATTAAGCGATGAAGAGATACAGTTTGAAGTGACGGGTGATTTTAATATTGCAATGTCTATGGAAACATTCAATACTGAGCTCGGCAGAATGGCGCTTAAAAGACCTATAAAATTTTTTGTTCATGAGAAAGATATAGAAATTGCAAAGGTAGCTATAAATACGGACAAGTCTTCGTTTTTTGAGGATGATATGGAATATTGACGGGGAAAATTTTTCAAAAAGAAATGAGAAACATGAGAATAAAAAATTTGATAAAGTTTTTTGTGCCGCTTGCAGTGATAGGAGCGGTGGTGTATATGAACAGGGGGAATTTTGGCGGAGGCGGTATGACGGAATTGCATTCCGTCATAAACAATGCCGGAATAAGTTTGCCGCAGTATGAGAATAATTCAGAATTAAAACTTACAGAAATGACGGACAGCACAGTCTATGAAGATCCCGTAAAGCTGCATTTCGATGCTTTGCTGGTCGACACGCATAATGACCTGATATGGCAGGTATATAATAAAGGAGCGGATTTTAATGTCCGTAATAGTTTTACGCATTCTGATATTTTTAAATTCAGAGAAGGCGGACTTGATATCCAGGTCTTTGCAGTATGGATACCGCTGAATAAAGCAAAAAGCTCGTTTGATTTTACAATGTCTCAGATAGAAAGGCTGAAAAAATTTCAGACTGAAAGCAACGGTGAATTTGAATTTGCAAAATCTTATGATGATATAATGAGAATTACCGGCAATAAAAAAATATGCGGACTGATAGGAATTGAAGGAGGTACAGCCGTTGAAAGTGATGTTGAAAATGTCCGGAGGTTTTTTGATGAAGGCGTAAGATATATAGGACTTACATGGAATAATTCTAATCTCATTGCAACCTCCGCTAAAGATGCAGTTACCGCAGGTAAAAGCAGCGGACTTACTGAATATGGAAAAGAAGTTGTTAAGAAAATGAATGAAACCGGGATGCTGATAGACGTTTCTCATCTGAGTGAAGCGGCATTCTGGGATGTGATGGAAATTTCCTCCGATCCGGTGATCGCTTCACATTCGAACTGCTATTCCTTAAATCCACATTACAGAAATCTTACTGACGAACAGATCAAAGCAATTGCTGAAAGCAATGGATATATCGGCATAAATTTTTATGATGAATTTCTTGTAAAGGGCGGTAAAAAATACGGAGCCAGTATTGATGATATTATCAGACATATAGATCATATTAAAAGTATAGCCGGAGTGGATTATATCGGCATCGGATCGGATTTTGACGGCGGTATTTCTGCACCATCAGATCTTCAGGACGCAACGCAGTATCCTGAGCTTACTAAAAAATTATTTGAAAAAGGTTATAATCCTGAAGAAATAAAAAAAATACTCGGATTGAATTTTCTTAGAGTTTTTAAACAGGTTTGCGGTTAAATTTTTTTTACTTATCCAGCTTTAAAATCTCGTCACGCAGTTCCGCAGCTCTCTCAAATTCCAGGTCTTTCGCGGCGTTGATCATTTCTTTTCTTAACTGTTCTATCAATTCTTTTCTCTGCTCTGAATTTATTTTCTTATTCACAGGATCGGTTATTATGCTTAATGCTGATTTTTTTTCTTCCTTTCCTTTCTTGTTGTATTCGTTATTTGATTTTGAATCCGCGACAATTGTCGCTGACATGATTTCCTCTAAGGTTTTAAGCACAGTCTCGGGAGTTATTTTGTGTTCCTTATTATATTGTATCTGTATTTCTCTTCTTCTCGCAGTTTCCTTTATTACCTTATCCATCGATTCGGTTACTTTATCCGCATACATGATTACAAGTCCGTTCACATTTCTTGCCGTTCTTCCCGCTGTCTGCATCAGAGATTTTTCCGAACGGAGAAATCCTTCTTTATCCGCATCAAGTATTGCAACCAAAGATACCTCCGGCAGATCAAGACCCTCTCTTAAAAGATTTACTCCGACCAGAACATCGAAATTTCCCAGTCTCAGACTTCTCAGTATTTCCACACGGTCGAGAGTATCAACTTCAGAGTGCATATATTTGACTCTTATCCCGATACCTTCAAGGTAATCAGTAAGATCCTCGCTCATTCTTTTCGTAAGTGTTGTTACCAGAACTCTTTCGCCTCTTTTGCTTCTCACCCTGACTTCGTTGATCAGATCATCTATCTGATTTTTAACAGGTCTCACCTGTATTTCAGGATCAAGCAGTCCTGTCGGTCTTATGATTTGCTCGACTACAACTCCTTCGCTTTTTTCAAACTCATAATTGCTCGGCGTTGCGCTGACAAAGACAGCCTGTTTTATCATTGATTCCCATTCTTCAAATGTCATAGGCCTGTTGTCAAGCGCCGACGGCAGACGAAATCCGTACTCTACTAATGTTTTTTTTCTCATCCTGTCACCGTTATACATTCCTCTGATCTGGGGTATAGTTACATGCGATTCGTCCACCACAAGCAGAAAATCTTTTGGAAAATAATCAAACAGACACGACGGTCTTGTACCCGGAGCGCGTCTGTCCATGTGTCTGGAGTAATTTTCAATGCCGTTGCAGTAGCCGATCTCCTGTATCATTTCAATGTCAAAGTTAGTCCGCTGTTCAATCCTCTGTGCCTCGATCATTTTACCCTGAGCTTTGAAATATTCTATCTGCTTCTCAAGCTCCTGACGGATATCAACTATCGCTGCGTCAACTTTATCCTGACTTGTGAGAAAATATTTCGCCGGATATATAACTACGCTGATATCATTTCCTGTCACCTTTCCGTCTTCCCTGTTTATATAAGATATTTTTTCAATCGTGTTATCAAAGATCTCGATTCTCACACCGGTATTATTTTCATAAGCCGGGATTAGATCAATATTATCACCTCTTACTCTGAACGTGCCTCTTAGAAAATCAGTGTCATTCCTTACATAATGAATATTTACAAGCTTTGACATTAATGCTTTTCTCGATATCCTGTCACCGGTTTTAAGAAGCAGCATCTGCTCTGCATATTCTTCCGGCGCGCCGATACCGTATATACAGCTGACAGACGAAACGACTATTACATCTTTCCTTCCTTCAAGAATGGATGCAGTCGCTCTTAACCGCAGTCTGTCTATCTCTTCGTTAATTGAAAGGTCTTTTTGAATGTAAGTATCTGAAGATGGAATATATGCCTCGGGCTGATAATAATCGTAATAAGATATAAAAAACTCTACGCGGTTGTTCGGAAAAAATCTTTTAAACTCTCCGTAAAGCTGCGCTGCAAGTGTCTTGTTGTGAGACATTACAAGGACCGGTTTGCCGATATTCTCTATTACATTTGAAATGGAATAAGTTTTTCCCGAACCGGTCACACCGAGAAAAGTCTGATACTTATCGCCTCTTATAATTCCTTCTGTCAGTTCCTTGATCGCTCTCGGCTGATCACCGGCAGGCTTGTATTTGGATTCAAGTTTAAAATTCAATATAAGTCGGATTAATTTCTTTATTTATTAATTTAATGTTAATGGGCTGCCATGGTTTGAAGAAATAAAAACTCTTTATTTTTTCAGGTTTGGGAATTTAATATTTGTCTTCGACGGTAAAATTCAGCTTATTTCAGTAATGAGATTTATTTCTTTCAGAACAGAATTTATGTAGTTCAATTTTGGAATTTCACCAGTGCTTACAACCGCTTTGCCTCTTGTGTGAGCGATAATGGCAATCTGTTCGCATTGTATGTTACTATATCCGGTTGCTTTTCTCAGCTGAATTATAACATCGTCCCAGATATGGTTTGAATTAAAAAGTATAAGCTTATGCAGGACTGCATTTTTATCAGTTGAATTATATTCGGTTTCTGTAATTGTACTATTCATAAAATTTAATTCCTCGAAAACATGCAAAGCTGTTCGCAGATCTGATCCTGAATACTTCTCGGTAATTCTCTCCCGCTGCCGAATCCGTTCATAACAATATAAAACAGAAGCAGTTCGTTATCTCTCGATACCGCATAGCCCGAAAGCGCACTTACTGAATTCAGCGTGCCTGTTTTGGCATGAACATTACTTTCAGCTTCAGTGCCGATCATTCTGTTTCTCAGAGTGCCGTCTTTGCCGGCTATGGCGAGCGATCCGTAAAAATAATCAAATGTCTTCAGATCATCATACATATATTTCAGCAGACGGATATACAGATCGGAATTAACCGTATTAAATCTTGTAAGACCGGAACCTTCCAGTATTTCAAAGGTGTTCCTGTCATTTCCCATTGCAGTCAGAAAATTAATCACGGCTGATTCTCCTTTATCCAGACTTCCGGGAGGCGAATCAAATGCCGCGCCTGCAACTTTAAAAACTGTAATTGCTGAATGGTTATCACTTTCCTTATTCATCTGCGCCAAAACATTATACATGGAATGCGAAACTTCAGCTACTTCCTTTGCGCCTGCCGGAGTCACACCTGAGATTACAATTCCGTTAAGTTTTATATTAAGCGCCATTAACTCATCCGCAAGCAGATTGCCCGCAGATGCCGCAGGATCATAATTGCCGGGATTTTTATTTAAATTAAGTGCGCTGACATAAGGCCAGTAATTGCTCTTTGTATCACCCTGATAATAATTTGATAATCCGAAATACTGGTTATCCAGATAAGATTCATCATATACTATATTTCCTGTAACTGCCCTGATATTTTTTTCAGAAAATAATTTAGCAAGATAGCTTATATCGGATGAATTAAGATCCGGATCTCCGTATCCCTTTAAATAAATATTCCCGTCTACTATTCCGTCACTGATATTACTGTCGTCTGTATATATTACCGTACGGAAATTATGATCTTTACCTAGATACTCCAGAGCAATTGCTGCCGTGATCATTTTGGTAATGGATGCAGGTATCATTTTAATCCTGGGATTTTTCTCGTATAAGAGATCATACTTTTCTGCACTCGCAACCTGCACGGAAACTGTGCAGTTGATACCGCTTAGTATAAGCTCAATGTTCTCTGCAAGTATATCAACGTTATCCTTTGCCCGGGATCCTGCAGGAATAATAAAAATGGTAATGAGAATCAGCAGTACTGCTTTTGAAAAAATTTGTTTTGGTGTTTCTGATTTAAGAAAATTCTTTGTCATTCTTGTTTAAAATTTTTTTATAAGCTTTTTTCAGTAAGTTTTCGGATTCGGAAAATGTTACAAGATTTAACCCTTCCTCCAGACCGCACCACTGAAAATTTACTATTTCCTTTTTATCTATATAAACTGTTTCAGAAAAAACTTCTGCTATAAAATAATCAACCGACTTTTCTACTCTGTGATTTTTCCCTGAGTTAAATTTATACACCTCGCTTAATTCGATTCTGTCCGAAATAAATTTTACATTAGTAATTCCTGTTTCTTCTTTCAGTTCGCGTATTGCAGTCTGTATATCGGTTTCTCCTTTTTCTTTATGCCCTTTCGGAAATGCCCAGTGACCCTGCCTGTGTTTGATTATCAGAAATACCGGCTTTCCCGGTTTCATATGAAAAATAATCACGCCGATCGATCTGTCCTTCTTAATGTTCAATTGTTTTTAAAATTCGTTTTACTTTTTTGCTTTATTCCAGATTACATCCATTTCTTCAAGAGTCATGTCTTCGATAGCAATTTTATTCTCCTCTGCAAATTTTTCAATGCTGTTAAATCTCTCTTTGAATTTACCGACAGTCCTTCTCAATGCGTCTTCGGGATTTATTTTATGAAACCTCGCAAAGTTAACTATTGAAAACAGGACATCGCCGAATTCATCTTCGATTTCCTTATGCGATTTATTCAAACTGACATTGACTTTTAATTCTTCCAGCTCTTCGCGTATTTTATCAAACACCGGCACTTCGTCTTTCCAGTCAAAGCCGACTTTAGATGCTTTCTCCTGTATCCTGTATGCTTTAAGTAACGCCGGCAGCTGTTCGGGGATTCCTTCGATCACGGATTTTCTGCCTTCTTTCTTTTTCAGATTTTCCCAGTTGCGTTTTACTTCATCACTGTCTTTCACTTTCACATCACCGAATACGTGAGGGTGTCTGTTTATTAGTTTCAGTGTTTCAGATTCAATGACATCTTTCAGCGTAAATTCTTTTTCTTCTTCAGCTATATTTGAATGGAAAACCACCTGAAGAAGTAAATCTCCAAGTTCTTTTTTTAGTTCTTCCGGGTTATTATTGTCAATAGCTTCAAGCACTTCATATGTTTCTTCAAGCAGACACCTTCTTAATGACAAATGTGTCTGTATCCTGTCCCACGGACAATCAGTCCTTAGTTTTTTGACAATCTCAACGAATTCATTGAATTCATCCGTTAATGTTGTATTATTTTTTTTCAAAATTATGTTTTCATAAGATAAAAATTTTAAATTTTATTGTCAGTGTTTAAAAGCTTATGCACGTTTTAAATTTAATTTTATGAATTTACATTATAAAAATACCTGCCATTTTTGAATAATTAATATGAGTTTCTAATTTTATATGTCTGTTTTAAATTGATTAAATAAAAAATCAGGTATATGTTTGCCTGATCGGATTTTTTTAAATGAGCAGAAAATTTCAAAAAACGAAAGAGGATTTTACATGTCTTTACTGCGGCTGCAAAGTTTCAGGCGACGGATATACAAATCATTGTCCCGAATGTCTTTACAGCAGACATGTAGATATAAATCCCGGAGACAGAATGTCTGACTGCGGTGGTATTATGAAACCCGTCGGGTTGAAAATATCTTCAGGCGACTATATAATTATTCACAGGTGCGTCAAATGCGGTTTTGAAAAAACGAATAAATCCGGAAAACATGATAATTATGAAAAGCTTATCGAACTCAGCGTCAGCAAAGACTTGCGCTAACATATAATCTGAATTGAATAACAGAATCAAATAGCATATTTTTGTTTATTCTTAAAACATTAAATCAATCAAATGAAAATAGGTGTACCAAAAGAAATCAAGCCGAATGAGAACCGAATAGCTCTTACTCCTGTCGGTGCGGAAGTTTTAAAAAGACACGGACACAAAGTATATATAGAAACAAACGCCGGCACAGGAAGCGGATTTTCTGATTCAGAATATAAAAAAGCCGGTGCTGTAATTCTTAAAAAAGCTAAAGAAGTTTTTGATACCGCTGATATGATTATGAAAGTAAAAGAACCAATAAAACAGGAATACGGTCTGATCAGAAAAAATCAGGTTGTCTTTACTTACTTTCATTTCGCGTCTTCAAAAGATCTTACCGAAGCAATGATAAAATCAAAATGTATTGCAATCGCTTACGAAACCGTTCAAAAAGAGGATCTGTCTCTGCCTCTGCTCATTCCGATGAGCGAAGTAGCCGGCAGGATGGCTCCGCAGGAAGGCGCGAAATATCTGGAGAGGACAATGGGCGGAAGAGGCGTGCTGCTCGGAGGAGTCCCGGGAACTGAACCTGCAAATGTGATTGTACTTGGCGGAGGTATCGTTGGAACAAATGCCGCAAAAATAGCCGCAGGTTTCGGAGCAAAGGTAACTATTATGGATAATAATCTTTACAGACTCAGATATCTCGATGATGTTATGCCGAGGAATGTTACTACTATGATGAGCAATCCTTTTAATATCAGAGAAGCAATCAAAACCGCCGATCTTGTTATCGGAGCTGTATTGATAGCGGGAGCAAAAGCTCCGAAACTTATCACAAAAAATATGCTGAAGCTTATGAGACCCGGTTCGGTAGTAGTGGATGTCTCTGTGGATCAGGGAGGATGCATCGAAACCTGCAGACCGACCACTCACGCGAATCCGACTTATGTAGTAAATGATGTCCTTCATTATTGCGTTGCGAATATGCCGGGAGCAGTTCCTTTTACTTCTACTATCGCTCTTACAAACGCTACTCTTCCATATGCAGTAGAGCTTGCGAATAAAGGCTGGCATAAAGCGTGTACGGAAAATCCGGAACTCAAACTCGGTCTTAACATTATAAACGGAGAGATCACTTATAAAGGAGTTGCTGACGCATTTAAATTCAAATATACTGATGTGGATGAAATGATGTAAATATTTCATTTTATATTAATAATATTAAAGCCTGATAAAATTTATCAGGCTTTTTCTGTTTTACGGGTATATCTTTAAAGGAATATATTATCAGACAAGATTTTGGCACAGAAACATAAATCAACATTTTTAAGTGTTTTCTCTTCCGCAGAAATTATTTTGTAAGCATTCATAAAAGTGTGTAAAAAGAAGTTGGAAAAAAATGCCTCCCAAAAAAGTAAATTGTTTTTCAGCCGTCGGGCGTGAACAACAACAAACCGAAACGTGCTTTGGAAGCGGTATGACTTTCGGCTAACAAAAATATTACTTTGGACTCCGCCTTGCCCACCACATATTAAGGCGAGGGCTGAGGAAACGACGAAGGTCATGAAACTGAAAATTCAGCGGCACAGACCTTTCGAGCGGGATTTATTATTATAAAATAAAAGCCGGAGATTTTGAGCAGGTGAGGAAGATGATTCTTCTTAAATAATTACGAATTACGAGTTACGAGTTACGAGTTACGAATTTCAAATTACATAAAAATATTTTATACCGCAGAGAGAGATACTTTGCGGGATTTTTATAACTGCCCGTTAACAATCTTTCAGACTGTCCGAGAACAAATTTATTTAAACTATCTATACAGCTCAAAGTAATTTAATTTTAATTTTTTTTTTAATTTAGTCTTTAAGACTTTAATAGGTTGTCTATGTTTTCAGACTGTCAGTCTTTCTGATTGGTAATGCATATGCAGATCAGGTTCCGCCTGAACTTAACTTAAAACCTTAAGATAAAAATTCTACGGGATAACTCTGCT
>ERZ761609.266-NODE-266-length-67893-cov-75.667782_pt1 | contig 67893 bp, 57 predicted proteins | sample MGYA00511163_ERZ761609 | MGnify/ENA primary metagenome ERZ761609 (study PRJEB28899, sample SAMN02445070) | bioreactor sludge metagenome | biome: EBPR sludge | place: Australia: Brisbane, Thorneside Wastewater Treatment Plant | collected 2011-12-16 ...
TGCCGGGTTCGGCGCCATTGCCGTTACAGCGTGAACACGTCTCATCACGCGAGAATTCGATCTCCTTCTCAACACCGAAGACCGCCTCTTCAAAGGTAAGCGAAACCTGCATTTGCAGATCCCGCCCACGGCGCGGAGAGCGGCGCGAACGTCGTCCAGTGGAGAATCCAAACCCGCTGAACAAGTCCTCGAAGATGTCGTTGAAGTCGACGGTGTAATCCTGATATCCGCCGCCACCCATGCCGCCCAAACCCGCCTTACCAAAGCGGTCGTAGCGGGCGCGTTTTTCAGAATCCGAAAGCACGCCATATGCCTCGTTGATCTCTTTGAACTTCTCCTCGGCGTGAGGCTCTTTATTCACATCGGGATGATACTGACGCGCAAGCTTACGAAACGCGGCTTTGATCTCGTCATCGCTCGCGCCCTTGCCCACGCCCAGAATATCGTAATAGTCTTGGTTGCTCATGTTTGGTTACAGGTTGAAAGTTTAAGGTTACAAGTTGAAGCCTGTAACCTTAAACCTGAAACATTCAACCTTCTATTCCTTCACTTCCCCATCCACCACATCAGGTCCAGCGGATGAACCTCCGGCCGCTTCGCCCCCCGCCGACGGCTGTCCCTGCTCATAGACGCTGGCGCCGATCTTTTGGATGGTCTGCCCCAAGGCATCGACTGCGGCTTTGATCTTCTCTACATCTTCACCTTTCGCCGCTTCCTTGACCTCGGCGCTCTTCGCCTCGACCTCAGCCTTGATCTCCGCTGGGACTTTGTCGCCCAAGTCGCGCAACGCCTTCTCACCCGCATAGACAGTGTTATCGGCATTGTTACGCGCTTCGATCAAATCCTTGCGCTTGCGATCTTCCTCGGCGTGAGCCTCGGCATCCTTGCGCATCTTTTCGATCTCGGCTTCGTTCAAACCTGAAGAAGCGGTGATCGTAATGTGCTGTGACTTGCCCGTCGCCTTATCCTGCGCGCTGACTTTGAGAATGCCGTTCGCATCCACATCGAAGGTCACTTCGATCTGAGGAACGCCGCGCGGCGCAGGTGGAATCCCATCGAGAATGAACTTGCCCAGCGACTTGTTATCCGCCGCCATTGGGCGCTCGCCCTGCAAGACGTGGATTTCAACCTGAGTCTGACTATCCGCCGCCGTCGAGAAGACCTGTGAGCGGCGGGTCGGGATGGTGGTATTGCGTTCGATCTGAGCCGTGGCAACGCCGCCAAGCGTTTCGATGGCCAGTGTGAGCGGAGTCACATCGAGAAGGAGAATATCCTTCACTTCCCCACCAAGCACGCCCGCCTGAATCGCCGCGCCGATCGCAACGACTTCATCGGGGTTCACGCCTTTGTGAGGGTCTTTCCCAAAGAACGCGCGCACACGGTCTTGGATGGCAGGCATACGGGTCATACCGCCAACCAGCACCACTTCGTTGATGTCACCTGCGTTCAAACCAGCATCTGCCAACGCCTGCTTGACCGGCGCAATCGTGCGGTCAACAAGGTCAGCCACCAATTGCTCGAACTTGGCGCGGGTCAGGGTCATCACTAAGTGCTTGGGACCACTCGCATCCGCGGTCAAGTAAGGCAGGTTGATTTCGGTCTGCATCACGGTCGAAAGTTCGATCTTCGCCTTTTCGGAGGCTTCCTTCAAACGCTGAAGAGCCTGACGGTCGTTGTGCAGGTCGATGCCGTTGTCTTTTTTGAACTCGGCAATGAGATAGTCCATCACACGCAGGTCAAAGTCATCGCCGCCGAGGAAGGTATCGCCGCTCGTGGCACGCACCTGGAACACACCATCGCCCACATCCAAAATGGACACATCGAACGTACCGCCACCGAGGTCATATACGCAGATGACTTCGTTCTTCTTCTTGTCCAAACCATACGCCAATGAAGAAGCCGTCGGTTCGTTGATGATGCGCAGTACTTCCAAACCGGCGATCTTGCCCGCGTCCTTGGTTGCATTGCGCTGGGCATCATTGAAATAAGCAGGCACGGTAATGACAGCCTGCGTGATCGCCTCACCTAAATACGCTTCGGCATCTGCCTTGATCTTCGCCAAGATCATCGCCGAAACTTCCGGCGCGGAATAATCCTTGCCGCCGAGTTCCACGCGCACATCGCCATTCGGCGCTTCTTTTACCGCGTAAGGCACGCGCTTCTTGGTGCGTTCCACTTCCGCATCATCAGCCTTGCGTCCCATAAAACGCTTCACTGAAAAGATCGTATTGGTCGGGTTGGTGATCGCCTGATTGCGCGCCACACGTCCCACCAAACGTTCATTATTTTTATTCATCGCCACCACAGAAGGAACCAAGCGCTCCCCTTCCGCCGATGGGATCACGATCGGTTCACCGCCTTGCATCACCGCCGCGACTGAGTTGGTCGTGCCTAAGTCAATACCAATGATTTTTGCCATGATTTCTCCTACGTTTCAAGTTGAAGGTTTAATGTTGAAGGTTCAAAAAACTTGCACCCTGTAACCTTCAACCTGTAACCGAATTTACTGCGCCACTCTCACCAACGCCGGGCGGACCACACGTTCACCGATCACATAGCCGTTCTGCACCACATCGATCACATACCCGCTCTCCACGTCATCAGACGGTTCATGCGAGATCGCTTCATGGAAGTTGGGGTCGAACGCCACACCCTTCGCTTCGATCTTCTTCACGCCTTCCATATCCAAAATATTCTGGAATTTGCGCGCCACCAACTCAATGCCGTTCGCCCAGGCATCGTCGGCGGGGCGGTTTTGCAGAGCGCGTTCCAGGTCATCGAGCACGGGCAGCACCTTCTTGATGATGTCGCCCTTCGTCGAAGCCTTGAACGACTCGTTATCACGCTCCACGCGCTTGCGGAAATTCTGGAACTCCGCCTGAGAGCGCGCCCAACCGTCCTTATATTCGACGATCTTCGCTTCAGCCTCTTTCAACTGCTGGATCAACGCCTCACGCTCCGCGTCGACGGGAGCTTGTTCGGTCGTCTCAGCCTTTGATTCCGCTGCGGCTTGAGTCTCTTCGATTTCTTCGTTCTTGTTCACTTCTTCTGCCATGTGTCTCACTCTCGTTTTTCGATATTAGGTATTCGTTATTCGAAGTTCGAGTATCGATTATCGAATATCGTTATTTATTCACCAGAAATATTATCATTCACCAAGTCGCTCAACAACCCAGCCACAAATCTCACGGTTGGGATTGTCCGCGAGTATGCCATGCGCATGGGACCCAGCACACCCAGTGCACCTGTTGCCATGCCGGGGACTCCGTAGCGGGCGATGACCAAACTGCATTGGCGCAAGTCATCATATTCGCCTTCGCCACCGATCAGTACCTGCAACGCACCAACGTTGCTATTGCTGGTGGTCTTTGCCAGCAGGTCTTGCAGGGTGGCGGGTTCTTCAAAAATTTTCAACGCCCGCCGCGGACCGTCCATTTCGGAGAATTCGGGTTCGCCCAAGATGTTGGTCAAGCCGTCGGTGTAGATTTCACCGGAGGCTTTTTCTGCCATACGGCGCATGTCCTGTACGATGAGCAGGAGGATATCCTGATCGAGCGGGTCGGGGCGAGCCGTCAGCGTGGAAATGGCTTGGGCGGTCTGACCAGCCAAAAGTCCGTTAAGACGCGCTGCCGTTCCGCTGAGTCGCTCTTGGGCGACAGGTTCCGCCAAGGTCAGAATCTGCTGCGACACTTCCCCACCGATCATCACCAAGACCATGAGCACTTGCCTGCCCTGAGTGGAGATCAGTTCGACGTGTTTGAATTTAGTCGTCTCCACATGCGGCGCGGCGACAACAGAAACACCCTGCGATTGGCTTGCGAGGATGGACGCCGCAAGGGTCATCCACTGGTCGAGCTCGGGGCGTGATTGAAAGAACTGGTGTGAGATGGTGCGCTGAACGGTCTCGGGCAGTTCGGCGCTGTGCATCATTTCGCTGACGAAGTAGCGGTAGCCTTCTTCGGTGGGCACGCGCCCCGCCGATGTGTGCGGCTGGCGCAGGTAACCCATTTCGGTGAGTGCCGCCATCTCGTTGCGAATGGTCGCCGACGACAGATTAATATGGTAATGCTCCGCCAGCCGCTTCGAGCCGATGGGCTGAGCGGTGTCGATGTAATCACGGATGATCAGCATCAGGAGGGTTTTCTGTCGTTCGGTGAGTTGGTTCATGTCATGAAGTTAGCACTCTCAACGCGAGAGTGCTATTGAATGCGGAATAATGATAACAGCGGGAAAATGATGCGTCAATAAGAGGAGTGTAAGAACTTGATTTTTTACAACGCTTTTAACTTGACAATCAGAAAATATTATTTATAATAGTTCTAAATTTAGAATAATTCTAAATAAGAGTGTTTATGTCTGATATTACCACCCTCACAACTGCCCTGCGTGAAGCAGGCATGCGCGTCACCCCGCAGCGGGTCGCAATCTGCGAACTGTTGACGACAAGCCAGGAACATCCCACTGCGGCGATGATCTTCGATGAACTCAAGCCGCGCTTTGATTCGCTCAGCCTCGCAACGGTCTACAACACGCTCGATGCGTTGGTCGGGTTGGGCGTGGTGAATGTTCTGGGTCACGCCGGTGATGACAAAGTCCATTATGACGCGGACACGGAACCGCACGTCAATTTGGCGTGCATTTCCTGTTCGCGCATCATTGACATCCCCAGTGAACATGTCACCCATTTAGATTCGGAAATCACTGCGGCTTCGGGCTACAAACTGCTCGGCGCGCGCGTGCTGTATTACGGGCTGTGCCCTGATTGTCAGAAAAAGCAAGAGAAGGCAAAGAAAAAACAATGAAACCAAAGAACCATCAAGAAACCCGCTGTACTGAAATTCTTTCCGATGCCTTGCGCGGATATGAAGGCATTCAGGAGGTTGATTACAACTATACCGACGGCAGATTGAAAGCCGTCTTTGACCCGCGCCTCATCAACAGTGAACGCGCATTGGAAGTCATCCGTCACGCGGGACGCGAAGCGTCCATGCGGGTGGCACAATGCGCCGCCAAACGCGAACGCGGCGAAGACGCCTGCGCTCAATGCGTGGGCGAACTTGCTTTGCAACTTTCACACCAATACGAAGCCGCCGCCAATGTGCCGACGGCAACCTTCCGCAATAACACGCTCGAAGTGCGGCTGAATGCTCCGCGTTTGGCAACCAATGAAAACGTAGAGATCGAAGCGTCTTTTTTGCATCCTGCTGAGGCGGGAAAAAAGAAGATCGAGATACCCGTTGAAAAAATCGAAGTCGCCTTTACGGTTATCAACGCCATAACCGCCCTGACCGCCTTCATCGGCGCCGGGCTGGGATGGAATCCCTCACTCATCTTTGGGTTATATTTCGCTTCCTACGTGACTGGCGGTTGGTTCGGCTTGATGGCAAGCATCGAGGCGCTGAAAGAGAAAACGCTCAACGTGGACCTGTTGATGATCCTCGCAGCGCTTGGCGCGGCGGCAATCGGTCAACCCGCCGAAGGCGCAACATTGCTCTTCCTGTTCTCGTTATCGAACACACTGCAAACCTACGCCATGGATCGCAGCCGCAAAGCCATCGAAAAACTGCTGGACCTGCGTCCTGCGCAAGCGACCGTGCGGCGCGGCTCGCGTTTGATCACGCTGCCCATCGAGCAATTGACTCTCGGCGACGTGGTTTTGGTTCGCCCCGGCGAGCGCTTCCCCATCGACGGAGAAGTCCTCTCGGGCTCATCAGATGTCAATCAAGCCACCATCACGGGCGAATCGATGCCCGTTCAGAAAAAAGAAAATGACCTCGTCTTCGCGGGCACGGTCAATGGAACAGGTTCGCTGGAAATCCGCGTGACACGCCTCGCCAAAGACACCACTTTGGCACGCATCGTCAAAATGGTGGAAGAGGCGCAAGCCACCAAAGCCAACACCCAGCAAATGCTCGACACGTTCGAGCAACGCTATGCTATTTTTGTTTTGGCGGCAGCAGTGTTGCTCATCTTCGTGCCGTGGCTGGCGCTCGGTCATGATTTCCAGCCCACCTTTTATCGGGCGATGACCTGGCTTGTGGTCGCTTCGCCATGCGCGTTGGTCATCTCCACACCTGCCAGTATTCTGTCTGCGATTGCAAACGGCGCACGCAACGGCGTGCTTTTCAAAGGCGGCGTGCATCTCGAAAAGACTGCCACGCTCAACGTGCTGGCGTTCGACAAAACCGGCACACTCACCAGCGGCAAGCCCGCATTGACGAGTCTGTATTCCTTTAGTGAAATGAAAGAAGATGACTTGCTGCGCCTCGTCGCTGCATTGGAAGCGCGTTCCGAACACCCGCTGGCAAAAGCCATCGTCGATGCGGCTCATTCCCGGACTTTGAATTTGCCCCCGTCCATCGAGTTTCGCGCCATCCCCGGGCAGGGCGTGGAGGGTGTGGTTGAATCCCATCACTTGTGGATCGGCAATCAGCGTATGTTCATCGAGCGCGATGTTGAAATCCCTGCTGAGATTTTAAGCAAAGCCAGCAACATGCAAGATGAAGGTCAGACCGCCATGTTTGCCTACGATGCAAAACAACAGACCTTCCTCGGTTTGATCGGCGTGGCAGATACGTTGCGCGAAGATGCGGTGGAAATGATCAAAGCGCTGAAAGCGGCTGGCATTGAACACGTGGTTATGCTGACTGGCGACAATGCCAAAGTTGCCGCGAAGATCGCCGCCCGCGCCGGCGTGGATGAATTCCACGCGGACTTGCTACCGCAGGACAAAGTGACGGTGTTAAAGTCTCTGCAAACGAAGTACGGTCCCGTGGCGATGGTGGGCGACGGCGTCAACGATGCCCCCTCCCTAGCCACTGCGGACATTGGCATTGCCATGGGCGGCGCAGGCACAGATGTCGCCATCGAAACTGCGGACGTGGTTTTGATGTCTGATGATTTGCGAAAGATACCGTTCTCCATCGGCTTGGCGCGGCAGGCACGCAAGGTCGTCTGGCAAAATCTGACCTTTTCCTTGAGCGTGATCGTTCTGCTGGTGGCAGGCGCGTTCGGCGCAGACCTGGCGCTTCCGCTTGGGGTGGTCGGTCACGAAGGCAGTACAGTGTTGGTGGTGTTGAATGGGCTGAGGTTGTTGGGCTATAAATAAAAGCAAACAAAAAGGGCGACGGAAAAACTCCGTCGCCCTTTTTGTTTAAGTGGCATCAAGGTGTCGGCGTGGCAGGACGCCAGACGGGGTGGAAATCCTGTGCCGGGTCGGTGGTGAGGCGCACTCTGTCACCGCCTGAAACGGTCATGGTAAAGATATCGAGGTTGCCGGCTTCCCCCACACCTTCATAGGCGATGAAGAAACCATCCGGCGAATACTTGACATGTTCGATGAAAGCGACGTTCAACTGCGCGCGCAATCCCTGTTCACTGGAGCGATCAGTGGCGGAGGTGCTCATCAGGTATGGGTTACAGAAGCGCGTGGCACAACGCTGGTTGAAGAGGATCAAGTCACCCCTGGGTGACCAGGCGGGTGAATAGTCGGTGTAAGCCGTGCCGGAACGGATAATCTGGATCGCTTCGGAACCATCGGCATTCATGATCCAGATCTGATAAACCCCCAAACGCTTGACCACATACACCATCTTGGAACCATCCGGCGACCAGGCAGGCATGCGCGACTCGACCCGTTGCGCGCCTTTGGTGATCTGCGTGACCGCAGTGGAGTCTTCCACTTCAACAGTGAATATTTCCATTTGTCCGGTACGCAGGGAGGTGAAGGCAATCACTGTGCCGTCTGGCGACCAGGCAGGGTCGAAGTTTCCACCCGGGGAGGCGTCCAGCGTGGTCAGACCGGTTCCGTCTGGATTAATCAAGTAGAGGCTGGAGTTGTTGTAAACATCTTCATTGCCGGCACAGGGAGAGATGAACGCCAGGCGCTGTCCATCCGGCGACCATGCCGGTTGGCACGCGCCGTTGGGCAAATTCGTCACTTGGAAGGCATTCTCACCGTTCAAATCTGCCAGGAAGATTTGGGGCACACCAGTTCTGTTGGACGCAAATGCGATCTGTCCTGCGCCGCCGCCAAAGGCAACTGTCGGCGCAACCGTTGGGGTTGCCGTCTCATTCGAACCGGGAGTTTCCCCTACACCGGGGATAAAGGTATTGGTTGGTCCGGGCGTATTGGTAGGGGTTAGGGTGGGGGTAGCCGTTGGCTCAAGTGTCGGTGTGAACGTCGGCGGCATGGTCTGCGTGGGCAGGGGCTCCGTCGGTGTCAGGGATGGCGTATTCGTGCCGGTCGGCACGAGGAACGGAACCATGGCTCGCACATCTGCCGGAATCAAGCCGGGGGAGAAATACAGCACACTACCACCAACCAGCAGGAAGAGAAATGTAAAGACGGCAAAGCGCATCAGGGCTGCCCGGCGCTGGCGTTCCCGTTCCTTCTGCCGCTTGAGCGGAGAGATGAACGGCTGCTCTTCTTGCTGGGCAAGGATGGGTCCTTTGGGTTTGGATTTCGGCTTGATTACGCCGGAATCCACGACCGTGTCGTGGATCTCTTTTGGGGCAGCCACATCCACAGGAGGCGGCGTGATGGTGTAGGAACCAGGAATCTGCTGCGTTTTTGATTTCGATGCGAGCAGCGCCTTCTTGAATTCCTCTGCGGTCTGATAGCGGTCGCTGGGATCGACCCCCATGGCTTTCTCAATTGCCGCAGCGAGTCTGCGGGATACTTTCGTATTGCGTTTACGAAGCGGGGTCAGCTGCGCATTGTCCATCGCACGGGCAAGTCCATCTTCGGGGATCACACCACTTAGAGCAGCGTACAACGTCGCACCCAGAGAATAGATGTCAGTGCGCGGATCAGTGCGGGCAGTGCCATACTGCTCCGGCGGCGAATATCCGGGGGTCATGGCGCGTGCGCCGGTGGTGGTTGCCTGACTCGCACTTTGATAGACCTTTGCGAGACCAAAATCCACCAAATAGATATGACCGTCGGGCGTGATCTTCACGTTGCCCGGTTTAATGTCACGATGCAAAATGGGCGGCTTGCGTGTGTGCAGGTATCCGAGCGCGTCACAAATGGACGCGCCGATATGCACCGCATCATCCTCGGAGAGCATACCCATTCGCTCCATGCGATAGCGCAGATCCTCTCCTTCGATGAAGTCCATCACAAGGTATTGCCCCTGGTCGCCCAACACGAAATGATCCGAAACGCGCGGCAGGTTCGGATGCCGAAGATTGGCAAGGATCACCGCTTCGAGGCGAAACTGGCGCGCATATTCATCGGTGGTAAAAAGGTTTTCCTTCAGGGCAACCGACACACCAAGATTCTCATCGATGGCGCGATACACCGACCCCATGCCGCCCTGACCGAGGATATCAACAATACGATAGCGATTATGAATAAGAGTATCTTTTTCCAACGTCATCAAAAAACCTTGAAACCTGCCCAAAGGCAAATTTTGCACGGCTGAACCGCCGTGAACAACCTTGCATGGTCCTTTTTAAGTGCCGATCCTATGAACGAAGCGCATTATATCAGATGGATGGTTTGCTGGCGGAAGGTGTAGTTAAATTGAAATGTTGGAACAACCATGGCGCGCCACCGGTCACCCACCAGCCCACCAGCGTATACCGGATGAAACGCAGGACATAGACCAGCAGCCCATCTCCGCGCGGGAAGACGGCTCCCAACCCCATCCAGAAGATGAGGACACCAACCAGCCCAACCACATAGCGAAGCGCGCGCTTCCAAACCGGACCGGAAGCCTGATACCCGCCCATCGAGTTCATCCACGCCAGACCTGCCGCCAGCCCAAAGAACGATCCGCTGGCAGTGAAGATCCCGTTCGCATCGACAGGATCAGGCACCTCGTCCGCGCCGCGAAGCGCATTATCGACCATCGATAATGGCAATTCATAATCGCTGCGAAACGCAGTCACAGTCCATCCCGCCGCAATGAACACCAGCGTGATAAGAAAAGCGATCCCGATCTGCTGCCGGGTGGATTTCCCAGCCAGCCACGCTGCAGCCGCATCCCAATAACGATTGAAGATCCATAACAGCGCAGCGCCGATCAACCAACCCAGGAGTACGTCATGCGGAAAGTGTGAGCCAAGATACATGCGCGAAAAACCGATCATGAAGATCAGGAAAATACACACGATCCATATCCACACCTTGCGGCGTGATGCGGCAATGATGCCCCACACGCTCATGGCATGTTGGGCATGCCCGGAGGGAACACCAAAGGAGGTCTCGGGCCACAATGCCCGAACGTGTGAACTCACCCAATACGGGCGCGGACCTGCAAATGCGACTTTAAAAATGTAATTTAACATATTGCTGGTGGCGAGGATCATCCCGACGCGTAGACCAAGCGCCGTATCCACACTCCAATACAACAGGGGCAGGACAATGAAAAAGAACTCTTCGGTGCCGAGCTCGCTGAAGAAGTTCATTGGGGCGATCAACCAATCTCCCAGCCCTTGCAGAGCGATAATAAAGCCTATCCCGGCGTCGATCCAAGTCTGCATATAGTCCTCCAGTAGGGTTTTTCATGCGGTGCAATTGACGAATTTGCAAGCCTCATTGTACACTCAAAGAATGGAAAAATCAGCGCGCTGGTGGGATCTTCCCTCTGCAGTTCTGCTATTGCTGGCAGTCCTGTTCTCGGCTTGGCGATTGCAAACCACCGATTGGACGGAAGGGTTGAACCATGTCCGCAACCTGTCGCTCTTGGGGCTGATGATTGGGTTGGCATTGGGACAAAGCCGCTTTCAGAAGCGCGGCATCACCCTGCTGGTGATCGGGTACACGCTGGTCTTTTTCATCTGGCAATGGCTGGGGTTCATCGAATTTACGGAAGAACAAACCTACCTGGGCGATCAGCTGCTCATCCTCTTTGGCAGATTATGGACCGACTTGAACGAATTCTTCTCCGGTAGACCGGTGGAGAGCCAAATGCTGGTGGTTGTTCTACTAAGCCTGCCATACTGGTTCACAGGGTTGTTCAGCGGCTACCAACAGACGCGCCATGCCAATTATCTGGCATCCATTTTGCCGCACGGCATTTTGATGCTGTTCGTTTTCATCTATCATTACACCACCAAAGATTATACGTGGATGTTCGGGGCGTATATCTTTATCGCCTTATTGCTGTTGGGTCGCCAAAAATATCTGGCGGATAGGAGAAAGTGGCTCCGAAACCGGGTGCAAGTATCAAGTGAAAGCAGCCTGGATATTAACAACACAAGCATGGTCATTGCTGCGGCGTTGGTGATGCTGGCATGGAGTGTTCCATATATCCTCTCACCCTCAGTGCAGGCAAAAGAGATCTGGCAGCGCATTTCCGGGGACTGGTTTTCAGGTGAACAGTACGAGAATCTCTTCAAGTCGGTCAACAAGGAAAAAAAGCCCCAGCCCAGAAACTTTCAAGCGGAGTTGCCGCTGGGCACACAAACCTCCCTTGGAGAATTGGTCGTCTTTTTGGTGTACGCCCCGTCCAATGCGGACGAGTTTCCACGCCTGTACTGGCGCGGGCAGGTGTATGACCGTTATGAAAATAGTCAATGGGTCACCACCGGTGAGGAAGAAGCCCGGCATAATCAGGTGGATGGCGACCTGGAGGTCCTCGATAAGGAAAACCGCAGGCGGTTAACCTTCGCGTACGATGTGTACACGGAAGGGCAGATCATCATGTATTCCGCCGCGCAACCCATCTGGCTTAACCATAGCGCGATCGTTCTGCACTCGCGCCTCTCGGATGACCCGGAAGACGAGACGATGGATGTGATGGCGCTGCGCGCCTCCCCAATGCTGGAAGCAGGTGACCTGTATCGCATGGCTGCCCTGATGGCAAATCCGACCATCCCGGAATTGCAGGCAACCGGTCAGGACTACCCGGATTGGGTGACGGAAAAGTATCTGCAACTACCGGATGATTTCTCGCCGCGCATCCGGTCTCTGGCACGCGAGATCACCGCCGAATACGATGCCCCCTACGACAAGACCGTTGCTATCACGAACTACCTGCGAGCAGAGATCCGCTACACCCCTGGTATCAACCTTCCCCGGGAAGAAGATCTGGATCCAATAGAGTATTTCCTCTTTGAAGGGAAGGAGGGTTTCTGCAATTATTATGCCAGTGCGCAGGTATTGATGCTGCGCTCCATCGGCATCCCTGCGCGGCTGGCGGTCGGATACGCTCAAGGAGAACCCAACCTGCAAAGTAACATGTACACCGTGCGCGAACGTGACCTGCACGCCTGGCCCGAAGTGTACTTCCCGGGTTACGGCTGGATCGAGTTCGAGCCGACCGGAAACCAGCAGCCGCTCGACCGTCCGCTGGAGCGAGAGGAACGCATCGTCGCCACACCGATACCCAACAACCCCGTCCCACAGGCTCCGCTGCTTGATGATGAGATTCCCACCCTGGAGCCCATCGAAGATTCCACAACTGCAACACTCCTCTCCCCTTCACAGGTGCGTTTGATCGGCATCCTGGGCGGCATGCTTCTTGCAGCGCTGGCGGCAGTCTTCATCAAAAATCGCCTTGCACCTCATACACCTGTGGCGCTCATCCTGAAAAACGCCATTGACCGAAGCGGATTCACGCCGCCTCGCTGGTTGAACAGCTGGTTGACCTGGCTGATCCTGCCTCCCATCCAGCGTTATTTCCACAGCGTCAATACCGGGCTGCGTTGGTTGGGACGGTCACAGCCGATCCACAGCACCGCCGCAGAACGCGCTGCGACTCTGCAGAAAATGCTACCGGATGCCTCCCCCGCCATTGAGACCCTGTTACGCGAGCACCAGACCGAGATGTTCACACCGCGCAGGGGCGACAGCACGCTCGCCCGCCGCGCCGCCTTGAGCATCCTATACAAAAGCTTGACGTTAAAACTAAAAATCTATATCTTGGGATACAATTAGATGCAAACGCTGAACTCGATACCGGTATCCCATCATGACCTCTGAAAACACTCGTCCGAGAACTGTCCACGATCAATTACTTGCGTTAAGCGCATTAGCGGGGAATATCCGCGCCGAACTGGATTCCGGCAAACAAAAGTTACCCAAACCCGTTGCAGATGACCTTCAATTCCTGCAATCGACCCTAGAACAAGTCAGCGGGAAGATCGAGGTCTTTCAGCGTGAGCACGGCAATATGCTCGCCCTCGCCGAAGTCGGACAGGTCATCAACTCATCGCTCGAGCTGGATGAAGTGCTTCGCATCGTAATGGATAACATTGTACGTCTCACCAAGGCAGAACGCGGCTTTTTAATGCTGCGCGACGAAAACGGCGAGATGAGCACCCGCATGGCACGCAACTGGGAAATGGAGTCGATCAACTCCTCCGAAAAGAACGTCAGCCGCACTGTCGTCCAGCGTGTGATCGACACGGGCGAATCCGTCGTCACCACCAACGCGCAGGAAGACCAGCGTTTCCTCGGGCAGGAAAGCATCGTCGCCTTCAACCTGCGCTCGATCCTGTGCGTCCCCCTCAAGGTCAAGAACGACCTGATCGGCGTCATCTACGCCGACAACCGCATCCGCACCGGCATCTTCGCCGAATCGGAGCGGGACCTGCTGGAAGCATTCGCCAACCAAGCCGCCGTCGCTATCGACAATGCACGGCTGTTCTCCTCGCTCAAACAAACCCTCGAAGAAGTTACCGCGCTCAAGAACTTGATGGACAATGTCTTCGAGTCCATTGCCAGCGGCGTCATCACTGCGGATGTGCAGGATACGATCACACTTGCCAACCGCGCTGCGGAGACCATCCTCGGCGCTTCACAGCAGGACATCATCGGTCATCATCTTAAAGAGGCGCTTGCCTCTGTTTCCAGTGAGCTCGAATCCCACCTGACGGAGATCCGTAAAACAGACCAGCCCATTGTTGAATTGGAACTCAGTCATAACACGCCCAACCGCGGACTGGTGAACTGGCGTTTCAACCTCTCGCCGCTCAAGGACGCGAGTCAGAAAACCCAAGGCGTGGCAATCGTTCTGGACGATCTCACCGAACGAAAGAAGTTGGAAGCGCAGCGCCGCTTATTCGAGCGCATGGTCTCCCCCGCCGTCATCGAGCAGCTCGACCCGAACAGTTTACAGCTCGGCGGTAAACGAACCGAGATCACCACCCTGTTTGCAGACATCCGTGGTTTCACCACCTACAGCGAAAGCCTGCCGCCGGAAAAACTGGTGAGTATTCTCAATTTGTATCTCGCCGCCATGGCAGAAGCCGTACTGGCGCAGGAAGGCACCATCGACAAATTCATGGGCGATGCCATCATGGCGTGGTTCAATGCCCCCGTCCCGCAGCCAGACCACACCTTGCGCGCCGTGAAAACGGCATTATCTATCCGCGATTCGGTCGAGACGTTATACAAAGAACTTCCCGCAGATTCACACCTCGCTTTTGGCGTGGGCATCCACAGCGGAGAAGCCGTGCTTGGGCTCATCGGCACCGAGAAACGCCTCGAATACACCGCCATCAGCGACTCGGTCAACACTGCCAAGCGCATTCAGGAAAATTCGGCACGCAATCAGATCCTCATCAGCCGTGACGCGTACGAACTGGTCAAAGACCAGATAGATGCAAAACCGTACGCAGACATGAGCGTGAAAGGCAAAACACAGCCCATTGCCGTGTATGAGGTACTAGGGTTGAAGTGATTTTCGATTAATGACTGAAAATCAAGGCTTTCGGGACAGTGTTTCGAGAGCCTTTTTTATTAATTGCTACCCGTTTCCGGCTGTAAGTTCCACGAACCGCGCCAGACTCTCCATTCCCCGCTCAATCGGCTCAATATCGATATACTCCTCCACGGTGTGTGCGCCGCCGCCGGAAGTAATGCCCATCACCACAGAAGGGATGTTCCGGCTGAGCGGAATGTTCGCATCCGTCGAACCGGCGGTCATGACAGGCTCCATGCCAACTTCACGCAAAGATTTCACCGCCTGCGCCACAAACTCATGCCCGGCGGGAATCTCCCCGGCAGGGCGTTCACCGATCACCTCGGCTTGAATCTTAACCCCCTCGCGTCCGGCATCTGTCAAAATATTTTCCACTTCATGCACCAACCTCCCCAGCGTCAACGGGTCTTCCGAGCGCAGATCCAATTCACATTTGGCTTCAGCAGCCAGCACGTTCACGCCCGTCCCACCGTGGATCGTACCCACATTCATCGTCGTGCGCGGATGCCTCGGCAGCGAAATGGACGTCAATTGCGTCACCAACCCTGCCAGTTCATGCACCGCCGAAGGCTGCCCATAATCAGACCACGAATGCCCGCCCTTCGTCCGCGCTGTGATGCGATAGCGTTTCACCCCAATGGCACGATGATAGACATGCCCAAGCGCCAGCCCTTCGAGCACGAGGTAACCGGACACATCCGCACCGAAGCGCTCCACTACGCCGCGCATCCCGCGCAAGTCACCCAAGCCCTCCTCGCCCACGTTCGCCACAAGCCAGATATCCCGTTTTGTTCCGACCTTGCGCTCACGCAACGCCCACAGGATTCCAAATAACGCCGCTACACCGATGGAATTATCCCCAATGCCCGGACCAAAGACGCGCTGCGCTTCTCTCTTAACCTGCAGGTTAATACTCGGCGGGAAAACCGTGTCCAAGTGAGCGGATACGATCAACGCCTTTGCCTTTTTCTGTTTCCCCGGCAGCCGCGCATAGACGTTCCCCAGTGAATCCATGAACACATCTTCAAGATTTTCCCTGATGAAGAGCCCGCGCACAAACTCTCCACGCGGACCTTCTGCAAACGTTGGCGCGGGAATCTGCTGGATCTGAATGGCAAGGTCGAGGAGGTTGTCAGTGAATGTCATGATAGATTCCAGTTGGGTGGTTTGTCACAAGGCGAAAGATCGTCAGACTTCTCTTGCCATTTCCTTCAGCGCATGCAGTCTTGCCTCAGCAAGCCCGGGCATCACCTCCAGCGGATAGAACGGTCCGCTGCCTTCCACTTTGAGCGAAGCAGAGACATTGCCGTACAAGGCTGCCATGAGCGGGTCATTCGTCTGCTGGAAACCGGCAAGGAAGCCGCCGCAGAACGCATCGCCTGCGCCGGTGGGATCGGCAAGCCGCGAAGGGTAGGCGGGGATCTCGTAGCGATGCCTGCCCTTTGAATCATACACCATCTGCCCTTGCGCTCCGCGTTTGATAACGACGATCTCGACCCCATACTCGCATATCTGATGCGCCATTTCCCAAAGGTCATTGGTCTCGCCCCAAAAGAGTGCGCGAAACTCCTCTTCCGAAGGGTGGAAAGCGGTCACACCCTGCAGGACGACTCTCAGATTCCGCCACAGGGTGGGTTTCATGTAACTCGGAGCAGGATCCAGGCTTACGGTCTGGTTTGAACCGCCCTTGAAGAGATGCGTCATCTGGCTTTGGCTGGTAAAGTCAAAGGGGCATAGATGCACAAATCGAATCTCCCGGCACGCTTTGGGCACATCCATGGCAACGGGCGAATCCGGGTCTGGTGTGCGGATGTCCCTGTGTGTTTCATCGGGCGGCTGATAACCAAGTAACGATTTAGGGAAGGTCATTTGGCGGCGGGCAAAATGCGAAACCGCGCTGGTTTGACTGCGTTCGTTCGCTTCGGTGTAGGCGATGAAACTACGCAGATCGAGCTCTGCCGGTCTGGGAAGGGTGTGAATGCCGCGAACATCGAAACCGCGTTGTTCAAGCGATTGCAGCCATTCACGCGGGTAACCGGAGTCGACCCGCGCGATCAATGCCATGTTCGTATCCCACACAGCGAGACCGCCCGCTGCATACAGCAGATTTCCGCCGGGAGCATCCAATCTGGGACTGCCCATCGGCGGAAGGAGATATTCACGGGTGAGTTTTCCGGCGATGGCAAAGGTTGGTGTCATATGTCAAGTATAAAAGGGGATGGTCACTTTGCCCATTCCGCCGAAATGACCGTTCTATTTTTTCATCCAGGCTGGTTTTTGCGCGGCAACCTTTTTATAGATCGGGCAATCTTTGGTGTGCGCACCGGGCAAATATCCTGCAGACATCAAAAATTCGTTGACAATCTCACCCCCCGTAAACACAAAGGTCTTCTTCAAGACTTGAACACAATAACCACGGTAAAAGGATATTGCTATCAACAGATTTAATCCTGTGAGGGTATTATTGGGAAATGTCAACCCAAATACCAAGCCGGGTGCTTAGCAATAACAATTTTATAAATTGGGCAATCGGGGGTATGAGCACCAGGCAGGTATCCTGTGCTCATTAGAAACTCTTTGACTATCTCCCCTCCTGTAAATACAAATGTACGTTTAAATAGTTTGGTCCAGTTTTCTAAAGTTAAAGGATGGTGACTATCTAACCATCCTTTGAATTACCCAAATTCTTTACGCATGATCTGGATTCGCCGAGCATTTTCTATCGCAGCGTTTACCTTGAGCCGATTCCGAATGATGCCAGCATCACTTAACAATCTGGCGCGGTCCGTCTCATCATAAGATGCTACCTTATCAATATCAAAACGACTATACGCAGAACGGAAATTTTCGGCTTTCTTCAGTATCGTTATCCACGAAAGCCCAGCCTGGTTGATTTCCAATACCAAGCGCTCAAATAATAAATTGTCGTCTTGAAGAGGAAAACCATATTGCGTGTCGTGATAAATTTTATTATATGTATCTTCGGCGTGAGAATTGCAATAATCACAGTAAGTTGTCATATTGTTATTTTACCTTCATCCGCGGGAATCGTAATCAGACTGCGCCGCGATGAATCCGTGCCCCTGCGGCTACTATGGTTCGGCAGATAAACCCTGCACATGCGCCCCTGCCGTAGTGACCAAATACCAAAAACGCATCTCCGGTCCCATCCTCGACCGCATCGACATTCATATTGAAGTTCCAAGAGTTGATTACGAAAAACTCAGCGGAGACCGGCTCGGCGAATCAAGCGCGTCGATACGAAAACGAGTGCAAACTGCCAGAGACATACAAAATTAACGCTTTACCAACTCCAGCCCGAAGGTCAGAGTTTGATGCGGGCGGCAATGAGTCAACTCAATTTGTCGGCGCGAGCCTATCAACGCATCTTGAAACTATTGCAAACAATTGCAGATTTGGCAGGGAGTGAAGAGATACAGTCCATGCACTTGGCGGAGGCGCTGCAGTATCGTCCGAAGTTGATGTTGGGGTACCTCAAAACCTCGGAGATAAGGTGGGGTTTTCCACATCGAAAACAGCCTGCATTTATTTAGGCGTACCGTCCAACCGCCCCTCCTCCATCCAAATGATGTATCCGCCCAAGCGAAAGTATCATACCTATTGTACAAAATAGCAACACAGTGTTGCCTTTGTGCGCATGTTATCCAGATTACTGAAGACCTACTGACGTATCCACATGCCTGATCTGTTGATGAGTTCATTTGCCTTGCCATCAACAAGTAAGTATACATGGCGAACAAACCTGCCAATACTACGCGATTTTTTTCTCCGCCTCAAAGGGATATGATTATCCCCACTTCTCGTTTTTTAATTTACAAAAATAAACCTCGGAAATTTTGATGTACATCAGTTTCCGGGGTTATATGTTACAATATGTTTAAATTTATACATTATGTAACTATTTAAAAGTACTCTATCAGGATTTAATGTCATGAAAACCAAAAAAAAATACACCAATCATCGAGAAAACCAAGTTGACCGCATCTTGGATGCAGCCGAAGACCTGTTCATTCGATATGGGATTGACCGCATCAGCATGGGCAAGATTGCGGACACTGCACGGATTTCACGAAAAACGATCTATGAATATTTCGCCAACAAACAAGAGGTTGCTTGGGCGATTTTTCAAAAATTTTCCCAAAGCGCTGCAACTGAAGCCAGGCATATGACATCTTCAAATCTAAACGGCTACCAAAACATTGAACACTTCCTTTTTCAGGTGGGGGATTTACTAGAAACCAGTCCTGGTCATATGCGCTTCATCGTTGAATTCAATACGCTTTATGCCCGGGAAGGCAATGCCACCCGTGTACACCAACTCCATGAGTTGCAAAGCCGTCAGATACATCAATTGATTCTGATGGGGATAAAAGATGGTTCTTTACGCAACGATCTTGACCCTAAACTGGAAGGCACAGCAATCCTAAACATGTTGGCTGCCCTGAACAGCCGCTTTTCACTATTGGATGCGCAAATAGCCGAGGAATACGGTTATCCGGTAAAGGAAATCTTTCGAGGGATCTGTACTTCCTATTTGCGAGGCATTAAGGCACCTCAATCTCGTCGCCTTCGTCCCTCAAAATAAAGAGTAGTAAACCATAGAAGGATGGTTATATGACTCTGTCCTCATTCAATGAGAATTGGTATTATGTCCGAAAAGGCTTCCCTCAACCCGTCGGTCCATTTACTCAGGAGAGGTTTTATCGATCACACTCATATCAGTTTTCAAGGCAGAGCATTGGCAATCGTATGTACAAGGTTAGAAGAAGGAAATATCCGTATAACGGTATCAGCGGAGGGGTGTGAAACGCGCCGGGTGATGCTGGAGGCGGTGAAGACATCAAGAGGCATAAGGTTGATTGTGATTGACCCTATGCATTTTGTGGGCTGAATCTGGTAATGAAAAATAAAAGAAGGAGGCTCATTATGAATAATGAAAAATATGTTTGTTACATTTTATTCGGAAACATTCTCAAATCACTGAAAGGGAACTATGACTAAACTATACCCATCCTGGATCGAAATCCCGGCGCATAATCTTGACCGTGCCATTGCTTTTTACAAAGTTGTGTTCAATCTGGAGGATATTCCTGTTTATGATGATTACCCTCCTGCTCGAATTGCTGTTCTGCACCCATCTGACAAAAGCGTGCAAAATCCTGGAGTCTCTTTGGTGCAATCTCCAACCCATGTTCCTTCAAAACACGGAATATTGATCAATTTTCATGTTGGAGATCACGCTAATTTGGAGAAAGCGGTGGAAATGGTGTTAGCGAATTCCGGATCGATATCCGAGCCACTTGTGGATATGGGGGATGGAGTGAAATACCTTGTGATTCTCGATAGCGAAGGAAATTCGATAGCACTTTCATCGTACGAGCCAATAGAAGGAGAAGAAAGTTCAGACTAATCAGATACGCTAAATGGACAGACAGAGATATCCTTCGGTTCAAGAATATGGAAAATCTCTGTCTGCCCTCACCAACACCCATTCCGGTAACAGGTCATATTAATAAATTTGAGGAGTTCGTATGCGTACTTTGCTCCAAAAGCTATCAAAACAATTTCCGGTTTCCACCTTCCTAGCCCTTACGTTTTTATGGACATGGTTATGGTGGACTCCTCTGGCAATTAACCTCAAAGGTGAGATGACAACCAACATTCCACTCACGCTCAGTATGGTTCTCATTGGCGCATTTGGTCCAACTTTGAGTGCAATTCTCGTTGTATGGGCGCAAGAGGAAATAAATGGGGTTTATGCATTGTTAAAACGAGTACTTTACTGGCAAGTCTCGGGGTGGTGGTATCTTGTGCTTTTGGTTTTACCTCCACTTCTCTGGTTTATAACTCTATTGACAGCTAAGTTTTTCCTCTCCATGAACTTACAGATTACAGTACCGTGGTTATTATTTCCTTTTGCACTCCTATCCAGTCTCCTGGGTGGACCGATTGCCGAGGAGGTTGGGTGGCGGGGGTACCTTGTGCCAAATTTGCAAAAGCGGACAACTGCATTATTGACAGGAATATGTGTTGGCATCATTTGGGCGATATGGCATTTCCCCGTTTTCTATGTGCAAGGCATTGCACTTGCAATTGCTGAAACAGGTCAGCCGCTTGCAATGTTGAGATATCTGCTTACAGCGATCCCTGTGGGGGTGCTGTTCGTCTGGCTCTTCAACAATACCCGTGGGAGCCTTCTAATAAGTATATTGTTCCACGCCAGTCTAAATGCAAGTGCCGGATTTGCATTTGCAGCTCAGGTGCCGCCACTGCCAACCTATCAAATCCAAACTCTTACATGGGTCTATGTCGTTGTTGTTTGGCTGGTGACCATTGCGATTGTTTGGTATTGGAAACCAGACCATTTATCAAAAAGTAAGCCGACATTTTAGATAAATTCAACGGCATAGAACACTGATACACTTCCCTAATAATCTCCCTACGGGAAGTCTTTGAGTAATTTTGAAAGGAATAAAAATGTCAAAACGATATCCTCTTTTCATTGCGTTATCCATATTGGTGATTTTAGTCATGTCCCTTTTTTTTGATGTGACCGGGTTGATTTCATATGGGATGATGGTTTTAAGTATCTGGTTAACAGTAGCGATTGTCTTTTTTTGGGGCATTGCCTGGTTATTAATGAAACTGAGGATCATCAAAAGATTATTTAATATTCAATCTTCCCTATATATTCCATTTTTGCTATTCGTATCAGGAATGGCGGGCATTGTATTTTCAAATTTGTACATGCCACCAGCCATCCCATCAGCCGCATTGCCAGTCGATAAACAGATAAACTATATATACGAAACCGATCAGGGCGATAGACTGGCAATGCGGTTCATAAAGTTAAATGAGCGCGATACCGTCCGTCTACTACGTATTCTTGCACTTTATGAGCAAGGAGTTATCCTGTCCCCAGAAAATAAATATCAAGCTGCGATGATACTTCAGCATGGAACGAAAAGTGAGCATTACGAACTTGCCTATACCCTGGCAAAGGAATCAAATGAAATGGGATATGAGAATGAACTATGGAAAGCCGCTTATGATCGTTGGATGTTATCTTTGGGGAAACCACAGGTGTACGGAACACAAACGACAGCAACATTTTCTATCTTTGGCGTATCCATTGAGCAAAAGTAATCCCGCTCTCTAAAAATTCACCCATCATAACAATTTGTATTCTCACACCATCAGTACCATTCCAACAGTTGGTAGTCTGGCATAAGAACATCTATCTTGGCTACAAACCAAAAACATTATCTAGTTTATTGGTTTAGGGAGACTGATCGTCATAAAGTAAGTCGGCAAGGCATTATCTGCCAGTATTTACAAAAAAACAGGTGAGCATCCGCTATCAGTTAGGCAGGACAATACATTCACAAAACCTTGCTTGCTAAAAGATGAAACGATATTCCAACGCTGCGGCGAAGTTTGTCTCACTCGTAGGCACGAAAATATGTAGGTGTTACACAACTAAGGAAAATTAGCTTTTTGTTACCGCAATAGCGGAAATGCATGTCTATTGTGTACACCCCTGCCCTTGCGGTCATTTCGGGGACTCTCAAAAACCCTGCACCTGCACCCCTGCCGTTGTCACAAAATACCAAAAACGCATCTCCGGTCCCATCCTCGACCGAATTGAAATCCACATCAAAGTTCCCAGGGTCGATTACGAAAAACTCAGCGGCAATAAACTCGGTGAAACCAGCGAGACCATCCGCAAGCGTGTGCAAACTGCCAGAGACTTACAAAATAAACGCTTCGCCAACTCCACGGATATCGTATGCAATGCCGACATGCGCATCGGCGAGGTACGGCAATATTGCCAACTCCAACCCGAAGGTCAGAGCCTGATGCGGGCGGCCATGAGTCAACTCAATTTGTCAGCGCGTGCCTATCATCGCATCCTCAAGTTATAGCGCACCATCGCAGACTTGGCAGGGAGTGGAGATATCCAGCCTCCGAACCTGGCGGAGGCGCTACAGTATCGTCCGAAGATCATGATGGATCTTTAATCAAGACCGAAAATCATCTTGCATGAATTTGCACAAAATTAAGTAATTAGCATGTGACCACAACAGCGGGTCGGCAATCGCACCCCATTTTTCGAGCCACGGAACGTACATCGCGTCTTCGTTCAGATCAACCGGTACCTGCTCAGGCAGCCAGCCATTTTCATTCGCTTGAGCTTCTATCCACTGACGAAGATGCAGAGATTTTTCATTTTCGCCCACCTCGCACCAATACCAACCCAGCCAGGCTGCCAGTAATATCCATTGCCCGCCTCCATAATAGGTATCTGTGGCATATCGTTTGACTCCACCCAGACATAAATCTGCTTCTATTTTTTCGACAGTGCGGAGCATGATTGGGTCATCAGGTTCAACTAAACGGTAAGGAGTGCTAAGTGCGAGCAGGCTCGCATCTACTTGGAAATTTCCAAGGAATTTCTGCCAGTAGCCATCTACTTGTCCGTTTTCAAGAATGAATGAGCGAATAGCTGAAGTTGCAGCGTCACGCTGGTCGCCTGTCAATTCTCCATAAGCCTTTAATCCGCCATAAATAGCAGCGAGGGTATGTAGATGAATCTTTTCCTTGAATTCCTCCCAACAATCATAACAAGGATGACGCCATAATCCCTCAATATAATCTGCCGTTATGCGTGCTGCCTGCAACCATTCATCAGGGAGTGGATTGGCAGTAATCCGTTGGTGTTCGGCCAATGCCCACAACCAGGTTCCAAATCCATCCAGTTGGAAATTTTCCCAAGCTGTGATGGTGTTTTCTTCCCCATCAAGAGTGTAGCGAGTGTGAAGAACATCCGCGTCAGTCAGGGTTTGTCCAGCAGCAGCCTTTTGGAGAGCCCGTTGAACAATGTCGGCACGGCGGTTGATGGTGGATGCTGTCCATGCATGGAAACGTGCGGACGCTTCATTCTCTCCATATAGATCGAGAGAGTATGCAATGTAGGAGCTATCCCGAAACCAACAAAATGCGTATGTGGGAAAGTTTGGGCTGGCGATAAAAGCTCCAGATGGAGCTTGATTTTCCAGAATTATTTGTAAACTTCGTTCAACGAGGCGATCCGAAGGAAATCTCATGGGAGAGGCAGCGGCCATGCTTGATCCAACCTTTGGAAAACGGGAATGCTCTCAAGTGGCGCGGGGACAGTTATCCATTGCTGTCCGTCAAATTTTTCACCTGTCCAGAAATCCTGCCACTGCCCTTCTGGGAGATACAAACGGCGCTCGGTCATTCCGGGTTCGAGCGCGGGAGCGATCATCAATGCTCGGCCAAAGCAATATTGGTCGGAGATCTGCCAAGCTTGTGAGTCTGTGGGCCAGTCAAGGAAAAGCGGACGCATGAACGGCTCCCCTGTTTCGGCACAATGCCGCGCTTCTGCCGTGATGTAAGGCAGCAGACGCATTCGGGTTTTGGTGAAGTGGCGGTAAATATCAATAACTTCCGGCTGCCCTGTGCGTTCAGCAATGTTCCAAGGAGTGCGGTCTCGTAATGGGATGCGATGATCATTGAATTCTGAATGGTATTGCATGATCGGGCAGAAGGCAGACATGGCAGCCGCACGCAGATACAACTCGGCGGTGGGAATTTCGCCGCTGAAACCGGCAATATCCCAACCCCAGAAGGGAACACCAGAAAGCCCTACATTCAACCCCGCTGTTAATGAAGCGCGGAACGCCTCCCAGGTGGAGTTTTCATCACCTGCCCAATGAGCGGGAAATGCCTGCGCTCCGGTGAAACCAGCGCGGCTGAAGGTCAGCGCATCGCCATTTCTTTTTTGGTTCGAATAACGATGATAGGTGCCGACATACAAATTTGGATAGAGATTCAAACCTTCATCGCCGCGCAAGCCATTAGCGAAGACAACATCCCTGCCCCACAAATGTTCGCCACCATCTGTCTTGAAACCGTCTATGCCCAATTCATCCAACAGGTAGGCGCGCTTCGACATCCACCAATCTGCGGCCTCAGGGTTATTGAAATCAGGCATCAATGAGTCATGAAACCAGAATGGGCGAACGCGATACGGCGAACCATCCGGCCATTTCAGGTGATAGCCTTTTTCCAGCATGTAGGCTTCATCAATTTCTTGTTGTGGATGGCGTTCTCCGCCAAGATATTTGAGCACGGGAACCTGCCAGAGCAAGAGGCGAACACCGTTGCGATGTAATTCATCGATCATCCCTTTGGGGTCAGGCCACAAGCCATCCGCAGGGAAAGTGAAATCTGACAGTTTGAAGGGCTGGTCAGCAGGCTTTGGAGAATATTGCGCGTCGTTCCAAATATAGAATGTTTTTTCATCCGCCCAGGCCTCAATCACCAACACTGTGACTGGGATATCGTGCAATTGACTGAGACGTAGCTGCTCCAACACTGTCTTCTGGCTGTTCCATTCATTACTGCTGATCCAGTGACCAAATGCCCAATCAGGAGGCAATTGAGGCAGCCCAACTTGACGGCTGAATATGTGTAAATTTTCTTTTGGACCTGCGCCTGCATAGATATGGAAGTTGATGCCTGCTTGCGACCCGATATCTGCCTGAACTTGCCAATGGCTTGATTGACTGGCAGCAAAATCAAAATTTGAATAACGTGCTGTTTCCAAATAGAAGCCATACCCTATCGAGGACAGAAAAAACGGGACGGGCAGGTAGGTATGAATATCCTGATTTTTGTACTGCTCGTATACGGATGCATCCAGCTTTGAACCGCGCAAATTGAAGGCATTGTAGCGTTCGCCCAAGCCGTGAAAACTTTCAGTCTTGGGGGATTCAAATGTCATACGCACGGTTTGTGGGGATTGGCTTGCATCTCCTGTCAGCCATGAAGGTGGTGTGTTCGTAGTCAGGAGAATGTTCTCGTCACGGATGATCTGCAAATGAAAAGGATGAAGGCTCAACTCAACGCGCAGCCGACCAGCTGTCAGCACGGCATGATCGTGTTCCTGTTCAAGAATCTGCCAGAAGGGTAAAGAGTTGCCTGAATTAATAGAATCGCTTTTTGCGTTCAAACAAAATCTGAGTTGATCCGCGTTGGTCAGGCACATCTGTAAAGATGTTTCAAGTTGATGCTGCGGTGCGGAGAAAAAAATAATAAGCCCATTGGAATCAACTTGATAGCTAGTGATCCAATCGGTGGATATCCATTCCTGCACGATGAAAGAATATTCAGGGCTGTTGATTTGGGAATTTTTTTCATCATTACTTGCATGGAGTTGATACGTGACCTGCTGACCGCGCAAAAAAGATGGCAGTGTTGCTCGCCATGTATCCCCAGCTCGCGTGCCGCCCAAACGAATGGTGGAGGTTGCGAACTGCATTGTCTCGGCTTCGGTACCACCTTGCGCAGTTAGGACTGCCTCCGATTCTCCCTTGACATCTGTGGTTGCCCAAGTTGCCCAGACACGCGTTGCTGCTGATGGAGGGAATGTACGCGCTCCCAATTCAACGGACTGCCCAGCAATGGGCTGACGCGGGAAGCGCTCATCTGGATCCTGATGATGAGGATGCTCAATTCCCAGGGGAGTATGAGTTAAGGCTTCAAGGATTGTCATTTGCGGCTCTTTGCGAAACAGGGGATGTGGCAGTAATGGAATTATATATTCAGAGCGGATTGAACGGAGGTTTCGGCAAAGAAAATGACGGTAATCCGTTCAATCCGCTTTTTACAGATCGCTGTTTACTTGATCAGCTCTTCAAGCAAAACCTTTGCCTGATCGAGAGCTTCCTGCGGGGTCAATTGATCGAGCATTACCTGCTCAAGCAATTTGTTGATGCCATCCTGCATTTCGCTCTGGCGAACGATGACTGGAGGTACAACGGCAAATTCCAATGAGTCGATGACAGCCTGGCGATTGGCGGGAGGAGTCTGGGAAAGATAATCCTGGAAGAGAGCGGGATCTTTCAAGGCGGGAAGTTCCCAACCTGAAGCAATACGGATCTTGGCCATATCAGGGTCGGATGTAAAGAACTTGACCCATTCGTAGGATTCCTGAGGGTGCTTGGAGGCGGCGAAGACACTGACGCCATTGGCAAAGAAGTGAGTTGCCTTGTTGGTCATGCCGGGTTCCACGGTAACATCCCATTCAAAGGAGGCATCTTTGTAGGCTGAGAACATCCAAATACCGGTCACATCCATAGCAAGTTTGCCAGCCATGAACATATCGCCATCGGACTGTCCGCCCATATCAGCAGCGCTCGGTACAACCTTATCAACCTTGACCATGTCAGCCATGGTCTGCAACGCTTGAACGCATTCTGGTGAGTTGATCAATACTTCTGTCTGATCATCATTGAAGAATTTGCAATTGTTCTGGGCGGCTTTCTTGTAGAACTCCCAGAATTGAACGCCGGAGTACAGACCCCAAACGCCATTGGCAGGATCGTTCAACTGCTTGCCAGCTTCAACAGCATCTGCCCACGTCCAGTCGGCGGTGGGGTACGCCACGCCAGCTTTATCGAACAGATCTTTGTTGTAATACAACATAACGGTGGAGAAGGTTGCGGGAAGGCCCAATTGCATCCCGTTGTAACTGAAGGCTGAATTTGCACGCTCAGAGTAGACACTCGCATCGAGAGCGGTGTCAGCAGACATCAACGGCGAAAGGTCGAGCAAGAGACCCTTGTCAGCATAGGTCACAAAGTTTTCATAGTTAAGTTCAAAAACATCGGGGGCGGTACCGCCAGCGATCTGCGTCTGAAGTTTGGTGAAGTAATCATCAAAGGAAGCAGTTTCCACCTTCACTTTGATATTCGGATGGGCGGCTTCGAAGATCTGCACCATCTGCTCAATTTCAGCCATGTGATCGGGAGCAGCCGAAAACGTGTAGTAAACAATTTCAACTGGTTCGGCTGCCGCAACCGGCCCGGCAGTGGCAGTAACAACAACAGTATTGGTGATTACCTGCGGTTCAGCAGTGGCCGCAGGAGCGCAGGCAGCCAACAGCACAGACAAAACCATCAACAGGCTTGCAATGCGGACAAAAACAGACTTGGTGGACATGGATTTCTCCTCTTTATGAAAATATGGATGGGATACCTTGAATTCTATTGAGAGACAACCTTCGAAGAGCATGCGAGGTGATTCGTATAAAGCGCCTCCTATCCTTTCAAACCGCTCATGACATACCCTTGCACCAGGTATTTCTGAGCGAAAAGATACAACAACAACATTGGCAGCACCGTGATCACTGCGCCTGCCATGACTAAATTCCACTCGGTCAACCAGCGCCCTTGCAGGGTAGCCAGACCGACGGGCAGGGTCATCAACGTTTCTTCACGGACGATGAACAACGGCCACATAAACGAGTTCCAAGATCCCATAAACGCAAAGACGGACAAAGTGGCCAAGGCTGGCTTGGATAGTGGCAGGATGATTTTCAAAAAGATGGTGAGTGGAGAAGCGCCGTCCATATAGGCGGCTTCTTCATATTCAGTAGGAATGGTCATGAAGGCCTGACGCAGCATGAACGTGCCAAAGGCGCTGAACACTCCCGGCAGGATCAATCCCTGATAGGTATTGATCCAGCCAAAGATACGCATCATGATAAACAGCGGAGTAATAGTCACCTGGAAAGGAACCATCAAGGTGGCTAAATAGAGAAGAAAGACAAAATTATGTCCACGGAATTTTAGGCGGGCAAAGGCATACGCCGCCATCGAACAAGTGACAAGCTGACCAATAGTTGTCAATCCGGCTACGAACAAACTGTTAAAAAGCATTCTGCCGATGGGATAAAGTTCGAAGATGCGACGATAGCTATCCAAAGTGGCTGGGTTTGGAATTAATTGAGGCGGCATGCTCAACACATACTGACCGCTCTTGAGAGAAGTGGAGATCATCCATGCGAAAGGCACTATCATCACCAATCCGCCTGCAATTAAGAGAGCATAGAGTAATCCCCTACTCAAACCTTTACGGATACGCTGAAGACTAGATTTATTCATAGGTCACCCAGTTCTTTTGTATCTGTGTCTGAAAGATCGTTACTGCAAAAACAATTAGAAACAGAACCCAAGATAATGTGGCGGCATACCCCATCCGTCCGTAGCGAAAAGAATTATTGACAATTTGCTGCACCAACACAGTAGTTGCCCCAGCCGGGCCGCCTTCGGTCATGATCCAAACCTGATCGAAGACTTGAAAAGAGTTGATTAATGAAATGATCAAGGTAAAAAAAACCGTAGGGGAAAGAAGCGGCAATGTGATGTAACGAAACTTTGCCCAGTTATTGGCACCGTCCAAAGCGGATGCTTCATAGTATTCATTAGGAATGCTCTGCAAACTGGAAAGGAATAAGATCATAATAAAACCCGTATCCTTCCAAACGCTGGTCAGGATGATCGCAGGCATAGCCCAGTTTGGATCATATAGCCAGGCCGGCCCGGTGATGCCGATCAGCCCAAGCAGGTAATTGATGATGCCGAATTTGGGGTTGAATATCCATGTCCACATCAGCGCCACAGCGACCCAGGCCGAAATGACCGGCATAAAAAAAGCGCCGCGAAAAAAGGTGCGCCCAATCAATTTTTGGTTCATTAACAAAGCCACGCTTAATCCAGAAACCAGTACCAATGGAATGTAGCCGACGATGAAAAACAAAGTGTGGCGCAATGCATCCCAAAAATCGGTGTCCTTTATCAAGGTTTGATAATTTTCAAATCCTAGAAAAATAAAACGGGTCGGAATGAGCGGATCCCATTCATAAAATGTCAGCACCAATGAAGACAACATTGGGATGATCAAAAAGACCAACAAGCCAGCCAGACTGGGAAATAAAAAGAATGCCACCCACAAATATTTTTTGACAACGCTCCGCTGCAAAGACATGGCTAATTCCTAGACCGCTTCCACTTCGCGTTGACGCTTGATCGGTGATTCGAAAAGTTCGTGCAAGACCAAGCTGGCAGCTCCCCGCGCCCAGGCATCGTCACCCAGCGGCTCAACGAGGATGGAAACGTCCTGCCTAAGACCGGGCATGGTATGTTCATCAATGGCAGAGCGCATCGGGTCAAAAAGCCAATTTCCAGCGCGTACACCTTCACCGTTGATAAGAACACGCTGAGGGTTGAAAATATTTACAAGATTGGCAATGCTCTGCCCAAGCAACTCTCCGGCTCGCGCAAAAATTTCCTGCACAACTTTCTCACCCGAGGCGGCAAGTGCGATTAGTTCTTCAGGAGTTTTCGGCAGGGAAGAAAGTTGCCCTTGTTCAAAAGCTTTTGCTGCCTGACGTAACAAAGCGGGTTCACTTGCATACATTTCCAGACAGCCGCGTTTTCCACAGGCGCATAATTCCCCGCCTGGCTGGATGACCGTATGTCCGATTTCACCCGCGCCGCCGCGCGCACCATGATTGAACTGCCCATTGGCAACGATCCCCAAACCAATACCGCGCCCAACCGTGACCACAAGGAAATTATCAATACCTCTCCCTGCGCCAAACCACTTCTCAGCAAAAGCAAGAGTATTGACATCGTTATCCACATATACTGGGACGTTTACCAGATTCTGGATCATGTCGCGTAATGGGACATCATTCCACCCAAAAAATGGGGATTGACGGACAAGCCCCTGCCCAGCATCGACAATACCCGCCAAGCCAACTCCGACTCCCATCAGGTTGGGTGCCGGGTTTTCTGACATTTTCAACAACTCTGCAACCAGTTCGCTCAAAGACCTGGAAATTCCCTCTGGGGAAGTATCCGTAAGCGGATATGACTGCTTCCCCAACAAGGATGCTTCCAAATCCGTCAAAGCGCCTAGAGCATGGTCTTCCATTACTTTAATACCCACCACACAGCCGCCATTGGGATTGATCGCCAACATAATTGGCCGCCGTCCTCCACTCGAATCCCCTGATTCTTTCTCGAATACCAAGTTATCCTGAATCAGTTCGGCAGTAATGCCGGTGACTGTTGCCGGAGAGAGACCGGTAAGACGGGCAATCTCCGCCCGTGGGATAGCACCATTGGTTTTGATGCTATTTAGGATCGTGGAGCGGTTGATGGCACGTATCAATTCGCGATTTCCGAGCGGAGAATTGTTCATTTGATCAAAACTTTCTTTATTTAGTGAATAAAGTTAGTTTCATTATAGCAAGAAAAGCGAGGGTGTCAAGAGGGATTATTTTAAATTTTAAGGAAAGATGAAACTGTTTATGGAGGTGTATTAGATACCTATTACGTACACCCCTGCCCTTAGGACTATACACAATAGAACGTATCCTAATTTTTGTAGACATGTAAAGAATTATGCAAGATACAGAATCAAAAAAGACCTCGGAGACTTTGTTTGAATGTAACCGAGGTCTTGTGTGCTAGGTTTCGGTACTCTCATGATCCCGCTTCAGCGGGGCGATCCCTTCGAAGTACACTCAGGAACGCGTAGATGTGGGGGTATGGACAATTGCTGATTTACGATTGTCGATTTTTGATTTTCCTATCGTAAATCTGAAATCCACAATCATCAATCCAATAATCCTCTCAATAGAGGAGGGGGCATTCAAGCGGCCATTTTTGCCTTTGTTGTTATCTCGGAGCTGCTTGTTTCAATCCTCTCAATCCCCATTCGGGGACGATGTAGAGGCGGGGGCATTCAAGCTTATCAAGCAGCGGCAACGTTCGAATCCAACCAATTAGTTTCAATCCTCTCAATAGAGCTTCGGATATCATCGGGGTTTGGGGAGAGTTTTTGCTTTTCTAGCCTGGATTCAAACCCTGCGATTACGAAAATATCAGGTCGCTGAACAGAGGCGTTTAAATTCCACCATACGGATCATGCTTCAATATGGGGACACAAAATACGAATTGCCTTTTCCCTTGCGGCGATCCGAATTCACCCGAGCGGAATTGCTCGGACGGCTGGGCATGATCCCCGTCAAAAATGACGAGAGAGAACAGGAACAAAAGCGCTTTTCAATCGCCTACTTGAATTCCAGGGAATTCTTTGAACAGATGAACAGGATCGTCCAAGGCAAGGGGGACGACCTGTTGGTTGTGCCTTGTGAATGGAAGGAATTCAACCAGTTTGATCTTCCCCCCATTCAACAGGCTGGTGTTTCCTGAGCACCAAGGGTTGGGATATATTATTTACACAAAGCGCTGCCATATATGGAAGGTGTTAATCCGAACACTGCGAGATCAACCCTGAATATACATGAACAGTACCTCCGCACCGTCGATCTCCCGTCCAGTTAAAGCCTGCCAGGCAAGTGTCAGCTCAATGTCGAACAATATTCCGGCGTTCAAGACGGACATCTCATACACAACCCAGTGGGGCGAATATTGATGGAGTGGATGAGTGCGCAGGACATCCAGTTTTCCTTTGCCGGTTGATATCTGCACCTTTACCTCTTTCGGAGACAATGGACTGAAAATAATCGTTGCACCGATTTTCGATGCCTGACACACAATCGCTTGCGGCTCATCAAAGACCTCGACAATTTGCAGACCCAGTTCTCGTCCAGCCGCCTTTCTGGATACCTCATTTAACCAATGAACAGGATCCTTGACCCGTACATCCCGAGCCAACCCTTCCCGCTTGATCTTCAAATCCTGAACCGCCCATAGCACGATCTGTTCCCGTAGTCCGTCGAGTGCCTTCCTCTGGCGTTCGTTCCCCATACTGATTAGCACACCAAAAAAGATCACGGCAGATGCCACAACGATCGCAAGAAATATTTCCATGTTTTTTTCCTTTTCGTTATTTGTTGTTACTAGAGTCGTCTTTCGCCTGAGACACCATCATGAACATCTCACCCAGCCGTTTCAACGCCTTGGGACGGGGATCAACCACACTGGCAGAGGCGATCACCATGAATAGTCCCAGCAAGCCAATGATCTGCCAATGTGGTAATGTAGCCTGAGCCGGCTCAGGTGTTTCCTGCGGACTTGGTGTGTTCAGTACCAAAGTTGGCGTCGGTGGTATCTGTGTTGCAACGAGCGTTAATGAAGGCACCAACATGCTGGTCGTTGTTGGAGATGGTGATAGTGTAGCGGTCGAGGTCGCCACCTCCGGGATCACGATCTTGCCAACATCCTGTCCACATAATCCATTCACATCACATGCCACTGCCAGAACGGGGAATTCCCCTGCGGGAGCCAACGTTCCATCTCCAAAGCGCCGATCCCACTTCACGAGGTAGGACTTCCTCTCGGGATCAAAGTCCAACACCACCTCCTTCCAACGCTTTTGCGGATCCCGGATCGTGACCTGGATGCTGCCAATCGGGAAGTGATTGGGCGACACCTTCAATGTTCCAGTTTCCCAAATCCACCACCGTTCTGAGATGGAAACAGCGGGCGGGGCATTGTCCACAGTCAGTGAAATGCTGGAAACATCACTACCATTGCCGGCATGATCCAACGCACGCATCTGGATGGTGTATTCACCATTGGGTACTTCCCCTGAATGCCATGTGAAGGTCCATGCGCTTCCGTTCAAGGAAACAGGCTGCCAGGTGACACCGCCATCAATGGAAATCTCGCCTCCTTCCGGACCAGAGGTTAGATCTTCCAGACTTCCAGCAATCTGTACATCGCCCTGCACCACATCTCCATTGGTGTGAGATGCAATTTGAATGACCGGCGAAACGGTATCCACTCGGATCCTTCTGGATACAGTGACCTCATTACCAGCCACGTCCCTGGCATGAACCTGAGCCAAGTGATTCCCGTCTGTAAAATGAACTGGAAAGGAGATCCAGGTCGTTCCACCATCCAGACTTCCATTCAAGATCGAGAGCCCGGAGATCGCATCGGCGGCAGTGGCAGACAGATCCACCTCGGAGACATACCAACCATTCCTGCCATCTACAGGTGGAAGTATTACTGTCAGATCAGGCGGAGTACCGTCCCGTTGCCAGGTGGATGAACCGCTGGCAGTCCGCCCGCTGACCGATGTCACGGTGTAGTTGGCAATGCCCGTTCCTACCTGCAAAGGCAAGTCGCAGGAAGCACCACAGGTAAAGGGCTGCCCATTCAAATCTCCAGTAATGGTCACGTCAAATCCCTGAAGGTCACTCGCAGTCAGTTCGAGAGTCTCCTCCCCTCTGCACCAACCCGCAACACCCCACAGATCACAAACCACCACGCCTGTAATTTGCGGAGGCAGTGGAGTTGGGGTGGCTGACGGCGTATTGGTGAAGGTCGCCGTTGGCGTGAACGTCATCGTTGGGGTGAAGGTCAATGTTGGCGTCAGGCTGGGCGTAAAGGTTGCCGTCGGCGTGCGTGTGATCGTCGGTGTAGAGGTGGGTGTTCGGGACGGCGTGGGAGTCGCTGTGTTGGGAGGACCACTGTATTCCACATCGATGGAACGGAAATCCACAAATCCACCTGAAGCAGAAAGGGACCATAAACGACAACCAGAAGGAACCCCCAGGATCATGCTGACATACCCGGGCAGACTGGTATTGTTGTACAGATACCAGGACATCGAGGCAGAACAGGCCTGCAAGGTCGCAGTGCCGACACCGCCTTCCCGGGTAAATTCCACCATCACCTCAAAGTAACTGACATCCCGGTCGAATGAACCACTGGCAACCCCGCCATTGCCCAGCCGTGTAACCCATTCGGAACATCCGGAACCACAGAACGCGCCGCCTTCCTCGGGCGGCAGGGAGGAACCGTCCCGATGGGTGATGTATACATATTGAACCGGGCCGCTCCAGTCGATATACCCGGAATTATGCGCCTGATCATAGGTGCGCCCCTCCGGCAGGGCATACGCCGCCAGCGGCGCAGCATGGGTGGATGCGGATGTCCACAAGATAAGAATGACAAGGATCGGGAAAAGCCAGATCAAACGAGAACGCTGCATAACACTCCTACTACTCCTGGAAATCACGGATGCCGAGATGGAACAGGAGGAACAACAGAATCACCAGCCCAGCCAACACCAGACAGATGATCATGAAGACCCGAAGAGGGATCACAAGCCCCAACAGATAGCCGGCAAAGATGCCGGCGCCCAGACCTGCGAGGAAACGCATCATTTATGACTCCAATTCCGTCTTTATGATCAACTGCAATCGAACTGGATTAAGATCGCGCCACCAGTGGATCTCTCCAGTGATGGTCTGGTATTCCCAAAGCAAGCCCTGCGCCGGCAGGGACTGCAGCCAGGTCTTCAGCGCTGACTGAAATTGTTCCTGCCCTTCTATGGTTTGAAGCAAGGCGGGATCCACATCCATGACATTTCCAAAGAGACCTTTCATCTCACCGCTATGGGACATTAACCAGTCCAGGAACATCCGCAAACGCGAGACTTCCAATTGCCAGGCCAGTGACCCAATATCGGAAACCATCTGCTCGATCAAAACATCCATGTCGCTCATTGATCCCATCCTTTGTCAGACCGGGACAAACGCCAGGCTGAATACAAAACGCCAATACACGTCAATACGCAGGCAAGCGGTCCACCACACACCACCAACAGAAAACGCAACGTCACCACGGTCATCAGAAACCCAGCCGCCTTTCATCCTCCACCGGTGCAGGTTGGCGGATCCGGGTGTTGTGCTGCTCCTCGATCCGCACCCCCAGGAATTCATCCAGCAATTTGGATAAGGCAGCCGGCAGCATGTCCGCCAGTTCCGTGGATGCCTTTTCCTGCCAGCCATCGGCGGGTAAATAGTCTTTGGGATGGGCGGCAATCACCTCCTCGATCAACGCCCGAACTCTGCCAGCATCTGCGCGTGCCAGAGGCTTGATCTGCGTCAGGGTCGGTGGCTGCCATCTCCCACCGATACGTGCCCGCAGCCAGCAATGCAAAGAAGGCAGATCGAGAGTCATGTTCCCGTAGCGAACGGTCGAACTCAAGGTGGCGCGGATCAAGTCGGCATCCTCCGGGTCGGGGGAGAAGAACATCTGCGTGGAGGTATTGGCGAGCATCGCCTGCACGACCGGCTCCATGCCCTCCACCTTGCGCATCATGGATAAGGACTGCGCCAACACGAACATGCGCGCGCCGAACTTGGCACCCTCCGCCAGCATCGACTCCAGGCGCATGCCCGACCCGATCTCCTGGGCTTCATCGACGATGAAATAAAAGGGAACGGGTTTATTCAGGGTCGCCTTGCGATAGGCGGCATCGAAGACGTTGTACAGAACGCCGGCGGTCAGTCTTGCCCCTTCACGTCCCATCTCTCCCGAAGGCAGGCGTAATACAACCCAGGCGCGTTCCTCGATCCATTGGTTGAGATCCACAAAACGCTCCTGATGCATGGCGGAGAACAACCAGGGCGATAACTCCAACGCCATGACCTTCGAGAGCACCGGGCTGATCACCTCCGTGACCCAGCCTTGACTCCATTTGTCGCCCTCCCCCGTTTGTCCAAGCAGGGCATCCAATGCCAATGCGCCCATGCGCTCACCGGGAGGCAGGAGCGCCATCGCCTTATGCCGCCAGGGTTTGTTGAACGCCATGAAGACCACGTGCAACAAACCCAGTCCCGCTTCGGGATGGTGTTGGTTCCAAACATGTGCCAGACGAAACAGTCCAAGCAGTGCCGCCTGCATACGCGGACCCCAGTAGTCATCCCAGATGCGCCGCCCGACCTGCACGATTGCATTGCCCGCCCAGGTGAATTCCGGAACCGCCAGCAAATTGAGAGGGATGACATGATCCTGGTTTGGATCGACTATGCGAAGCCTTTGAATCGCCTTGATCCTTTTCTCTTCCGGCAACTGAGCCACGGCATCGAGGAATGCATCCGCCAGCGAAACATGTGGATCCACGAGAAATATGCCTGGCGCATCCTCCCCTCTTGCGATCAACTGTTCCAGCATCGCATACACAAAAGAAGATTTGCCCGAACGGCTACCGCCTGTTGCAAGACCATGCCCATCAGGATCGACACCGACCTGTTCACCAGTGGCGACACTCTGTCCGATCTTGAAGCCCGCTTCGAGCAAGGGTTGAGATGGCGGCGGTGCTGGCACTTCCTGCCAAACGGCGCGATCCAACAAGCCCGATCCTTCACCTAATTGCAGGGGAGCGATGAGACCTGCAAGTTCACCGGCTGGCAAGGGGAAGGTGTGTTTCTGGATTGCAGGCCAGACTGATTCAATGGGTTGCCAAGTCTGTTCTCCAGCCAATAACGGAAGTTGGATCGGTTCAGAGATGGAGAAGGCAACCTTCAACAGAGGTTCCTGTATCCGTCTTTCCACGACTTCTTTAGGGATCGATCTCCAGGCAAGCCAATCCCGAATCCCTAAAGCAGAAGCGATACAGATCGTGATTCCAGCCACGACAAACATGGAAACGGCAAACCGATTGAACCAACCCGCAAACAAAATCCCACCACTGATGCCCGCCATGAGCATCCCGAGGAAAAGCCCAGCCCGCAGGAAGTCCAATTGCAAGCCCCAGGAATTGGGCGTGTCATTGCCGACGCCGCCTTCGGTGCCATACGAATAGGAAGACAGGCTGCGCAATTTTTCCTGCAGTTGATCTTCATTTCCAAGCAGCCATAATCGAAGACCGGCATCCTTGCCTTCGCGGGCGGCGCTGATCAGCCGGCTGCCGATTGCAAGCAATGGATCGCTATCTTTCGCGGAGGCGATCAGGGAGGGCAAACGATTGGAGGTATGCAAGGCATATCCATTGCTTTGCACTTTCACTACACCCAAGCTGCGCCATCTGGAATGTTGTCCTGTCATGGCAGACCAGGAATTCACCACTCCTTCCGCCACATTCGGAGGTAGATACAACCGTACACGCAAGCCTTTGGGAGAAGCGATCCATTCCATGATCGTTGGGAATGGCAGTTGCGCGATCCAACCCATAACTTGCGCGCGCAGATCATCCAGAGCATGCGGTGCAAAGAGCAACTCCCAGCCCTGCCATTCGCCATTGCATAACGGACATTGATTTGGAGTCGTGGCATGTTCGTAACCGCAGCTGAGACATACATACCCGCTGTTTGGATGCATCATCGCTGAACCCCTGTTGCCCCAAGCTGTTTCCAGAACTGGATCCACGTGGGTGGGATGGAGACAAGCACAGGAAACAAAGCACCGCGTCCAGCAGAGGGTGCCGCAAGAAAGACTCTGGGCGGCAGACGCGAAGTGGTCTCGGCATTCTTTCTGGCTTCGCTTTCTGGGACGCCGAGGGAACGATAAAAGGCAAAGGCTTCATCCGGTCCGAGCCGACCAATGAATGCGGTGGAAGCGAGACTGAGTGACGTGGGGTTCTTCATGAGGTCGGCAGGCAGGTGGGTGATAAGAGTCACGCCCACGCCGCGTTTGCGTGCGCGCCTGCCGAGTTCATCCAACAAATCGGTAAACGGACCACTGCGCAACAAGCGCCAGCCTTCATCGATGAAGATGTCCATCGGCTGTTTCCCGACCGTGACGGCATGATACAGAAACCAGGCCAGGACTGAATGCACGATGGCGCGGTTCTCTTCACGTAAAGAAGACAGATCGAAGTTCCACCATTGACCCACAGGAAAATGCGGGGACAACAAAGCCTTGGGGCGATCAAAGAAACCTTCGAAGAGTCCACCACGCATGAAGGGACGTAACAACGCCAAAGGCATAGCAGCCTCAGGAACATTGATCGTCCCCAAGGTCTCCACGAATTCCGCAATAGACATCGTGCCGGGTCTGCGATCCCAACGTCTCTTCACGGCTTCATGCAGAGCAGCTTGCACACCGGGTGACAAGACCGACTCACCAGCAAGGGAGGCGATCAGGAAGCGGACTGCCAGCAACAACTCTGCCGGGTTCTCGCCTTGCAGGGGATGAATGAGGCAGGTTTCCTTGTCTTCGGGAATGCCCGCCGGCACGACTCTTCCGCCCACAGCTTCACAAAGTTTGTTGTTCTCGCCCTCGGGATCAATGGAGATGACCGTGCGTCCCTGCAACAAACGCTGCAACATGATCCAGCGCAACAAGCTGGTCTTGCCTGCACCGGGTTCTCCGAGGATGAGTGTTGTGGCATGAGGTGGAGGTGGAACAGCGGGATCGAGTCCCTTGGTGAAAGAGAAGTGGATATCGCGTCCATCGCGGGCGTGAGTCCCGATCCAAACTGAGTCCTCGACCGGCATGACCTGTCTGGAAGGCGCAGGCAATAAGGGAAGTGTCTCTTCCAGGAACAGCGTCGGCTCGTCCAGTCCAGGAAACAATTTTCCGCCCGGCTGGAAATGATGCAGGGCGCGCTCGGCGATGTAGAAGAGTCGTTGTGCTGTGAGTCCGCGCGCACGAAGATTGGCTTCGATGACTCTGCGGGCGGCCTCCGCCTCCTCGAAGCGATTGCGCTCCACAAACAATGCCGACATGAGGGCGATCTTGAAGGCGGGTTTGCCAAAGGTCAGTTCCGACTCGGCGGCATCCATCGCATGATCGGCGGAACGTTCCGCCATTGAAGGACGGCGGCCGGTTTTCTCTGCGAGTGCCATCATGAAGCCCTCAAAGAGCGTGCGGCGTGCGCGCAGGGAACCGCGCAATACATCCGGCGGTTCACGATGCAGGGACAGGGAATACATGACCGGCAGGTTGGGATAGAAGATATCCGCGCTGAGGCGCGACCAAGGCCGGTCCGCCATGCCGGGCCCCCCCGTGCCACGGGCGGAAAGGGGCAGGAGATACCCTCCCGGAAAGAGCAGATGATCTTCCAGTACTTCCACGGCTTCGGAGGCGATGGAGGCGGCAAAATGTTCTTGTGGTTCAGGCATGGACGGCATGATACAAAAAGACACGGACGGGTATTCCATCCGTGTCGCTAAGCAAATAAAAATATCAAATTATGAGAATTTCTATTGACTACTTTACCGAATCTATTTTAGACTCGAATTGGAAGTTGGCGGGTCCACCCAGGGGACTGGGGGGATAAGATGATAATTAACCCACATATAAAATAATAATAGTCCACTAGCGAAGGGAAGGGTCGTATGAAAGGTAATACTGCTTTCAGGAAAATAAGCCAGAATCCCGCAGGGAAATTGGTTAATGTGTTGTTACTTGTGTCCCTTGTGTTGACAAGTTGTGTCGCTCCCAAAAAACAGGGAATGATAATGGATAGTCTGAGTCTAGGTGCATCACTCAAAAGATGGGGGCATTATGAGCCCCCATCTTTTGAGCAACCCAATCCGGTTGAAGGGGAACGTCCCCCAAATGGGGTAACTCATGTTCAAGATCCAATTGAGAATCCCATAAATAATTTACCCATTCAATTCGTAGAAAATGTTGGGCAGTTTGATCAGCGAACTTTATATAGGACCCGAGTTGGCAATCAATCAGCTATTATTACCAAGAATGAATTGTGGCTAACAGTTCTTGATGAACAATGGATACCACTTGATGTGAAACACGCTAGCACATTAGTTAGGGAGGATTTTGGATGGAGTGGGGTAAATCTACGATTGACCTTTGTTGATACGAGGGAAGATGTGCAAATTTCTGGTTTTTCACCGCTTGATACACAAATTTCGTATTTTGGATTTGAAGGAACATCAAAAAACGTGCCTGTTTGGGAAGGAGTCAAGTATAAAGAAATTTATCAAGGATATGATTTAGTCATATCAGGAAGTGATGGAATTTTTTCATGGCTCTTTTTTATTTCAGATGAATTGCAAGCATCAGATACTCAAGAAATTCGCCTTCGAGTTGAAGGAGCGGAGGCCATATCACTGGATGAAAAGGGAATCGTGGTTAAAACCCCTGTCCAGGATATAAGACTGCCATATCCAACTTTTCCCAATGGTAGCAATGTTGAAAAAGTATATGTAGATGGCATCGACATTGTGTTCCCTACTAACACTTCAGCAAGATTACCTTTAAAACCATTGGCTTCAATTTATAATAGCTCGACACAAATTCAATCGAATTTTGATGGAGAAATTCTCAACCCATCTGGTTACATAACTATTCTAAGTGGTTCAGTTCAGGATTTGGTCACAGATTTGAGCACTGATGATCTTGGGCAGACGTATTTGGTGGGGTATACACCTTCGGAAGATTTTCCAACAACCCCAGGTGCTTTCAATACAAATCATGATGGGTATTTTGACACCTTTGTGTCGAAATTAGATTCACAAGGCGGATTGGTATATTCGACATTTATTGGATATAGCTTTGGAACAAGTATTGCAGTTGATGAAGATGGAAGAGTGTATATTACAGGAACTGCTGGAGGTTTTAACTTTCCGATTACTCCAGATGCCTTCGATACTAGTTACAACGGTTTTCTAGGCACTTTTCCTTTTTGGGATGCATTCCTTTCCATAATAAGTTCAGATGGAAGCGAATTAATATATTCTACATATATTGGTGGGAATTTAGATGATTCTGGAAATGGAATAAAAGTTGATAATAGTGGGAATATATATATTGCTGGAACTACGGGATCATCTGGAACTATTTATGGAGAGGGAATATTTCCAGTGACACAGGGCTCATATGACTCTACATTTAATGGTGGAAGGGATGCGTTTATAACAAAGTTCAATTCGAGCGGGCAAATGATTTTTTCCACATTTCTTGGAGCACCAGTCAATTCAAACGGGACAGATTCTGCTTACGACTTGGCAGTGGATTATGATGGGAAGGTGTATGTAGTCGGAGAAACGAATGCAAACAATTTTCCAACCATTAATGCTTTTGATTCAATCTTTAATGGTCCATCGGGAGGCTGGTCGGATGCTTTTTTAGCTATAATAGACTCAAGCGGCTCACAATTACTTTATTCAACATACCTTGGCGGCAATGGCATTGGATATCATGAATTAGCTGATGGAATTGATTTGGATAATTCCGGAAACATATATATAGTCGGTGAAACAAACTCCGCCGATTTCCCAATAACCGAAGATGCTATTGACTCGGTTGTAAGCAGTAGTGAGGTATTTATATCAATATTCGACCCCACTGGCGCAGATCTAATATTCTCTTCATTTCTTGGCGGATCATCAACTGAAAGAAGCGGGGGCATAGCGGTTGGACAAAACGGCGACATTTATGTGTCAGGTGGAACTAACTCTGTTGATTTTCCCGTCACCACCGGTGCATATGATACCACCAAGAATGGATTAGAAGATGCTTTCCTGACAAGAGTTTCCATCGATAAATCATTAATATATTCTACTTATTTTGGCGCATCCAACGAGTCTTTATCTGAATACAGTATTGGCGTCGACGTTGATACGGATGGCGCAGCTTATATTGCAGGTAACATTGGTTATGTACCTGATGTATTTGTTGCCAAATTTGATCTTTATGGAAATACAGTACATGAAGCATCTGTGCTAACTGGTTGTAATGTCGCCAGTGAGTGTCCGCAGGCATCCTCTGGAAACACGCAGGGTGTGCTTTTCGGTCCTATCAACACCCGTACGGGTGGGTTGTATTACCAAACGGAGGACATCAACATCTCCACCATCGCGAGAGAATTAAGCTTCTTTCGTTCCTATTCATCCTTGGCAACGGATCTTTATTCGTCCACGCTCGGGTATGGGTGGGCGCACAATCTGGATACCCGGCTCATATTACCAACAGATCCGGACGGCGAAGAGGGAAATATCCTTTTCAAGGCGCATACTGCCAACCAATATCGTTTCATTGATGTCGGAAATGGAAAATATGCGCCTGACGCAGGCATTGTTGGCAAACTGATATATGATAATGGGGAATACACCCTGACCTATCCGGATCAGTCAGTTTATGTCTTTGACGAAAATGGAAAGATCCAGTCATGGTCCGATGCCCAGGGGCACCTATGGCAATATACATATGATGAGTTAGGTCAACTCGAACAGGTCGGCGCAGACAGCGGAGCACGGTATCTGGATCTGTCATACGATCCGCAGGGTAGAATTATTGAGGTGATGGACCACACAGGTCGAAACGTAACCTTTGACTATGATGAAAACGGCGACCTGATTTCAATGACGGATGTCATGGGGGAAGTTTGGACATATGAATACGATGATAATCACCATTTGACACAGGTTTTGGACCCGCTGGGAAATGCGCTGGAGAGAACAGAATATGACGAACAAGGCCGCGCCATTAAACAATGGGATGGTGAAGGGAATCTGCTTGGCATGCTCGTCTATAATGCTGATGGTACGACAACGATCATTGATCCATTTGGAGATATCCAGACCCATTCGTATGACAGCCGCCTGACATTGGTATCCAATGAAGATGGATCTGGCGGGGTGACGCAGAAATCGTACGATTACAATTTCCGCCCGACAAACATCACCGATGCCGGGGACGCCACCACAAGTCTGGTGTGGAGTGAGGATGGTGCAAACCTCTTGGGTATCGTTGATGCCGAAGGTGGACAAACAGACATCGCCTATGATTCATTGAATAATCCAATCTCGGTGATCGACCCACTGGGGTATCTCACTGCGTACGAATACGATGGCACTTTGCTTACCAGTACCACCAACGCATTGAACCAGGAAACCACGTACTCCTACACACTAGAAGGTTTTATTGAGTCAGTTACAGATCCACTTGGATACACCACATCGTATGCATATGATTCGTATGGTCAGCGCACCTCCATGATAGATTCGCTTGGGAATACTTGGACCTATTCATATGACTCTCTTGGCAGGCTGATCGACACCACCGACCCGCTTGGGCGGGTAAATCATAGCGAGTACGATGCGGCGGGACGATTGATCCGATCTGTTCGAAATTATGACCCTAGCAAATCGCAGAACGAGGATAATCTGTGGAATATCGTAACGGAATATGAATATGACGCCCGCGGGAACCAAATCTCTGTGACTGACACACTGGGTCGGGAAAGCCGGTATGAATATGATGCCGCTGGCAGGTTGGTAAAAAGCATTGATCCCGCTGGAGGCGAGACTGCCAATACTTACAATGAGGCTGGACAACTGATCACCACTATCGATGCATTGGGGAATGTCACCAATTATACTTACGATGCCGCTGGAAGATTGGTTGTTACCACGGATGCATTGGGGAATACTACTAGCACCATCTATAACTTGGATGGAACTGTTGCCAGCACCAGCGATCCGCTTGGACGGCAAACCAGTTATACCTACGATGACCTCAAACGGGTACTGACTGTCACGCTGCCAAATGGCGCAATTAACACCAATACTTATGACGACAACGGCAATCTTATTGCCACCACGGATGCATTGGGAAACACAACCCAGTACGAATATGATGCCTTGGGTCGCGTGATTAAAACCATTGATCCTTTGGGGAGATTCACAGAAAACTTCTACGACGATGCCGGCAGGCTTGTACAGAGCATCGATGCACGTGGCAACGCAACCACTTATGCTTACGATTCCTCTGGCAGGCAGCTCAGTGTGACCGACGCTTTGGGTAACGTCACCAGCTATGAATATGACAACCTAGGTCGCCGCACGGCTGTGATCGACGCGGCAGGCAACCGCACTGAATTCACCTACGATGAGTTGGATCGCATTGTTGTCGTGACCGACCCACTGGGAAATACGGTCACAACTGAGTACGACGCATTGGGCCAAGTCATTCGGCGAACGGATGCAAACGGCAATGATGCCTTCTTTACGTATAATAACCTTGGGCAGACCGTCAGCCAGACAGATGCTTTGGGGAATACCACCTCTTTTGCATACGATGCCCTTGGGAATCGTGTTAGCACCACAAATGCCCGGGGAGCGGTTACTAGCATCACGTATGATGCACTGAATCGCCCTGTTGTCACCACTAACCCTCTGGGATACACATCCACGACCACATATGACATCGCCGGGCAGGTATCCGCCAGCACGAATGCCAACAATGAGACCACCTCCTTTGGCTATAACAGCCTGGGGCAGCAGACAACTGTTACCGACCCGCTTGGACATCTGACCCAATATAACTACGACAGCCTGGGACGCTTGACTCTCATAACAGATGCCAATGGGATCTCCACTGCGTACGAATACGATGCAATGGGCAGGCTTTCGGCTGTAACCGAGAACTACAAACCGGGTTTCCAGCCGGATGCGCAAATCAACGTTCGCACCGAATATACGTATGATGAAAATGGCAACCGATTGACGATTAAGGACAGCAACGGCAATATCACAACATTCACCTATGATGCTCTAAACCGCCTCTCCACTGAGACCGATCCGCTTGGTAACACTTGGAGTTACGTCTACGACGAACTTGGACGTCGCACTTCGATGACAGATGCTAATGGCGAAACCACCTTGTATGAATATGACAACGCCAATCGCTTGACGGGTATTGAATATGCGGACGATAACGACGTGTCATTTGCCTACGATGCAGGCGGACGTCGGACTTCGATGACGGATGGGATGGGTACGACGACTTGGGAATATGATGATCTCAACCGCCCCATCGCTATTACGGATCCATTCGATACTACTGTTTCATATGCGTATGATCCAGTTGGAAACCTTGAAAGGATGTTATATCCGGATAAGGATGTCCAATATACCTACGATGATGCTAGCCGGTTGATTCAGGTCAACGATTGGACCAAAAACACTTTTTATGAATATGACCCATTGGGGCGAATCTCCGCCATCCTACGTCCTAACGGCGTGAACTCGACCTATTCCTATAATGCCGCAGGACTACTAACTCTATTAACTCATGAAACAGCCGAAGATGAGCTGGCTGCCTATCAATATGCCTACGACAACTACGGCAACCGTATCCAAGCAGTGGAAAGAGTAAAAACCACCGGATCTGGACCAACCGTTCACCTAACCGTGGCAGATAACACCGGCGCTTTGATGGCCGGCAAGGAGGTATATGTCTTCAATGGCGATACCTACACGGGTTATTCTGCGATTACGGATGACAATGGACAGGTTGCCATCACCCTGCCCCAAGGCAGTTACCGTTTTCGGATCGACGTTGAAGGAACTCAATATTGGAGTAATTCAGAAAATCATTGTACGGTCGGTAAATGTGATAACCTGCTGGTGACGATCACCGCGCCTACCCTCGTGTACGTTACTGATACAAGTGGGACTCCCCAGTCGAATGTGCCGGTGTACGCCTTCATGGATAATCAATATACCGGCTATCACGGGATTACAGACGATGAAGGTGTTCTTTTCCTGCGACTACCCGAGGGAAGTTACGATCTGCGCGCAGATTTTATTGGCAACCAATTCTGGAGCGAATATACGTGTGATGTGCCTTATTGTTGGGGTGTTTCCATCGTTGTGAATCAGCCTTTGACTGTTACTGTGCTGGATAATATTGGCATGCCTCATGAGGGCATCGAAGTGTATGCTTTCGATGGAACCAATTACACCGGAAAACACGGTACAACAGATGAGAATGGGCAGGTACAGTTAACGTTGTTGGATGGTGACTATCGATTCCGAGCGGATTTCGACCCCACAGGTGGGACAGGTGGAACCCACTTCTGGAGTGGCGTAGAGAATCATTGCACTGTACCGGATTGCACCGGAGCAGAGATAACTGTGATGTTGCCTCTGCTGGTGACGGTTTTAGATTCAGAAGGTACTCCACAAGAGGGGATTTCCGTCTATGCGTTTGATGGATCTGCATATACAGGGTTCAACGGAACCACCGATGTTAATGGGCGGGTGACCTTTACCCTGCCTCAGGGCAATTATCGCTTCCGAGCTGACCTCAACGGTACGCAATTCTGGAGCGATACTCAGAATCACTGCACGGTTCCAGATTGCAGCGGCGCGCAGATCACTGTGACCAATTCCATTACCGTGACTGTGGTGGATACGGAGAATAACCCCAAAGCCGGTGTCAACGTTTACACATTCAATGGCGCGACGTATACAGGCTATCACGGCACGACTAATTCCAACGGGCAAGTGAACCTGATCCTGCCGCAGGGCAGTTACCGCTTCCGCGCGGATTTCAATGGCACGCAGTTCTGGAGTGGGGGGAGCAATCACTGTGACGTGCCAGGTTGTGGAACTGCAAGCGTGACAGTGACCAATGGTATTTTAGTCACGGTTACAGACACAGACGGCGCTCCAAAAGATGGAATCAAGGTGTATGCCTTCAATGGCACCACCTACACCGGCTACAATGCCACCACCGACGCCAACGGGCATGTAACGCTGACCCTGCCTGTAGGCAGTTACCGCTTCCGCGCTGATATTAATGGCACCCAGTTCTGGAGCGGCACGAGCAATCACTGTGATGTGCCGGGCTGCGGAAGCGCGGGCGTGACGGTGACGAATCCTGTTACAGTCACGGTGACCGATACAGATGGCGCTCCCAAGCCCGGCTTGAAGGTGTACGCTTTCGACGGCACAACTTATACCGGCTACAATGCCACTACGAACTCCAGCGGGCAGGTAACGATGCCCCTGCCTTTGGGCAATTATCGTTTCCGCGCGGACCTAAACGGTACTCAGTTCTGGAGCGGAACGAGCAATCACTGCACCATCCCCGGCTGCCCAAGCGCTGCGGTGATGGTCTCAATCCCGTTGACGATCACGGTGCAAACGGCGGATGGAACGCCGCAAACCGGCATCAAGGTGTACGCCTTCAACGGTACAACGTACACCGGCTACAATGCCACCACGAACGCCAGCGGGCAGGTGACGATGACCCTGCCTTTGGGCAACTATCGTTTTAGGGCAGACTATAATAACGCGCAATACTGGAGCGGGGGGAGTAACCATTGCACGGTCCCCGGCTGCTTAACGTGGACCGTCATTGTTGGATCGCAGCCAATAGCCACAGCGACTTTTACAGCGACAGCCACTGCCACAGCGACGGAAACCCCGCTTCCGCCTACGATCACACCAGAGGCGACCGAAACAGCCTCCCCCACGCCCGAAGCGACTCCCACCGAAACTCCATCCGGATCTGGCTACCTGCCTGGCTTGGTTATGGTTTCCAATCCGGCACATGGACATTTGCTTTCGATCCAGCCCAAGCCTTTGCTCGACCCACCCAACGATGTGACCGTGACAGTAAAAGATACCGACCAAACGCCCAAAGAGGGCCTGGATGTATATGTCTTTGATGGTACGACGTATACCGGCTATCATGGTGTGACCGACTCGAATGGGCAGGCAATATTTACCCTGCCAGACGGGGAGTATCGCTTCCGCGCCGATTTGAACGGCACGCAGTTCTGGAGTTGGGAAGCCAATCACTGCGACGTGCCAGGCTGCGAAATGGTTGAGATCACCGTGACCATCCCCTTGATGGTTGGGGTTTGGGACAGCGAGAATGAGGGTATTGCAGGCATTTCCGTGTATGCATTTGACGGTGACCAGTACACGGGTTACCAGCAGTTGACCGATGAAGGAGGCGTAGCCACCTTTACATTGCCGGATGGCGGGGATTATCATTTCCGCGCCGACTATACGGCGCCAGGAGCTGGCAACAGCGCCCAATTGTGGAGCGTCCCGAATGAAGGGTGTTACAGCCTTCATGCCTGTGCCGTAGCCTATGTGGAAGTTCCTAAGCCGGTGACTGTTACAGTAACGGATACTGACGCTGCCCCGAAAGAAGCGTTGAGTGTCTATGTCTTCGACGATGTCTCTTACACCGGTTATCATCTCATTACCGACGCAAGCGGACAGGTGACCTTTACCCTGCCCCTTGGTTCCTATCGCTTCCGTGCTGATTTAAATGGCACGCAGTTCTGGAACGGAACGGAAAATCACTGCGATTTGAACAATGCTTGCGACCCTGTCAGTATCACTGTGACCAAACCGTTGATCGTAACGATTGCAGATGAACTCAATACGCCCTATGCAGACCTGCAAGTCTATGCCTTTGATGGAGATTCCTACACTGGCTATCACAGCAAAACCGATGCGGACGGACAGGTAACCTTCACCCTACCTGAAGGCAGTTATCGCTTCCGCGCAGATTTGCGCGGGACCCAATATTGGAGCGCCACAGAAAATGCCTGCGCGTTGCCTGGCTGTGAAAGCGCCTCAGTGACCATCCCCGGTGGGTTCGAGTATTCCGAAGTAACGATTGACTATACATACGATTCTCTCTACCGCCTGACGAATGCAGACTATTCCACCGGCGATGCGTATCAATATGCCTACGACGCGGTTGGAAACCGCCTGACACATGAAAGCACGATCAGTGGACTGTCATCAGTGATTGGGTATCAATACGATGCTGCCAACCGCCTCGCCAGCGTGGACGGGGTGAATTACACCTTCGATGCCAACGGCAACCTGCTTGATGATGGCATGAATACCTACGAATACGACTCCGCCAACCGTTTGGTGTGGTGGGAACGAGGAAGCGGGGAGATGGGTGGATTCGGTTATAACGGTCTTGGCGACCGCCTATGGCAGGATACCTACCAAAACGGAAGCCGGTCTTCGTACTCCGAATACACACTTGACCTCAATACGGGGTTGACGCAAGTATTGTCTGACGGCACAACCACCTACACATACGGCTTGGGACGTATCTCCCAGCAAAGCGGAACAACGCCGGAATACTTCCTAGGTGACGCTTTGGGATCAGTCCGCCAGATGACAGACCAAGCTGGAGCAATTACCTATGCGCGGAATTACGATCCCTATGGCGTGGTGACCTATACTGGCGGAACCTCACAAACTGAGTTCGGCTTCACAGGCGAACAATATGGGGATTCCACACAGTTGCTCTTCCTGAGAGCAAGGTATTACAACCCCGCAGATGGGAGATTCCAGTCACGGGATACCTGGAGTGGAGATGTAAAGCGTCCCTTGTCCTTGAACCGGTGGGTGTACGTGGAGGGGAATCCGATTAATTTGTCGGATCCAACGGGGTATCAGCCAAATATCTCAGAAGACCTAGGGGTAAATGATCGAGACTTAACAACTTGGTTATATCGTGAGTTGAGAAATAATGCTTGGTCTGTTTATACTTTACAAATACACGAGATGGTGACAAGCTTAAATCCATTAGAGATTTACAACGGGCTTATAGCTTTCAAACTTTTAGTGCAAGACAGAGCCAAATGGGATTTCAAGCATAAAATACAACAGGAACTTCAAGCCAATTCCTTTGTTTTGTTTCATGGACACCCTAAAAGTCTTGATTATCAGTGGTATGAAAGATCAGTCGCTGGGAATATTCATTTTGGATACATTGGACGGGCTGCAGGAATTAATCGGGCGGCGCTACACGGCGGTGCGGGATACGCTGAAATTGTCGACCCGGCACATGTTCAAGCTAATGAATCTTGTTGCGTTTGTATTCCCAATGGAAAAGGTGGGTGCATCTTTACTAGTTGTGGTTACTTTAATCTAAATTGGGCTAGTACATTATTTGATGACCCAACGGATTATAATGCTGTAGAGGCTGGTATTGTAATGTATGATACTTATGGGCGATTCTTGACTTTTGACCAGTATCAAAGTATTTTGTCTTCATATAGAATTGGGTTTGCCACTACATCCGAACATTTACCTTGGGAATGGGATAACCCAGCAGGTAGATGGCCGTATGAGGTCGGCCATTTTAATGGGCCTTTTGAAAATAAATTTGAGCCTGAAATTCAGGAAATTTTATTCAAAGGTGAAAAATGAAAAAGCTTTTTGTATTAATTTTATTTTCAACATTTGTCCTACTTTCCGGTTGTTTAGTCAAGAATAACCTGGAAGCGACAAAACCTCCTTGCCCCATTGATACACTATTAATTTCTAAAAATAGTTTACCTGAAGAGGTGTTTTATGAAACTGGTTCACGCTCAGCATATGACCCTCCAGCAGAGATTGGCATTGAAAAGATAGGAACATCTTTTTCATCAGAAAGTTCAGGGGGACTAATTCATAATATTTACAGATTTAGTATTGAGCAAGAAGCTCAAAATGAAATAGAACAAATTATTATGTACGAATTTCAAAATAAAAACAATGCCGATTGGTTTTCCCCTCCTATTGTTTTGCATATTAATGCCGATGACTATAAATTAGAATGCCAGCAACTATCTGCTAGAGCAGTTCGTTGTAGACTAGTAACAAGGTATAAAGTGTATGTTTCAAATCTTTTTATGGATTTAATAGACTTAAACTATGAGGATTTGATGTTAATAATACGCGAGTTAGATGATCGTATGGCACTTTGCTTCAAGTCTTAATTCCTTTTACATCTTGCGGGGATATTTCCGAGGGCGGTTTCCCTGCCCATGAAAAGAAAAGCGTCAGGTCGCTTATGATGTGCTTCCTAGCGCTGGACTGCGGGTACCGGCAAGTCAGCCAGTTTTGAAGTGAGGTGAGGTCGAGGTGCATGATAATCTCCATGTAGTGGGTTTCTTGGAGATTATTATCCTTTATAGACATTACACTTTAAAAAACAAGAGTGCTTTCTGTAATATCTTGTTTTAAGAGTCAGGTCTTGGGCACTCTTCAAAAAATGTTTCACCAAACTCCCGAAAACGTATATAGTCCATTGGCGGTAAATCTTCAAGTTTCAAACTAAAGCTTTGCTTGAAGTAATCATGAAAAATTTTTAAATGATATTTATCTGTATCTCTATCAAAAAAAAAGGTAAAGACATGCCGAGTCTTTACGATAAAAAAGTTGAACTATGTCAATACCATTGAAATTCCGGTCAATCCCCCAATTGTTTTGTGTTAAGAAACTCGTATAGAAAGCAGTAATATTTTCGAGTGAAGTATTTGAATATTTATAGAAAATCACCAATTCCCTTCCATGCTGTGGAACTCCACCACTGGCATATCGTTCGATTTCTTGTACTCCAGCAGGAATTGGCAAATCTTGATATATCGAATAATTTAATTCGTCTAATTTTGGATACAAATTAGATTCTTCAAACGCTGTAAATTTTTCGTATTGCTGATTTATTTTAAAATATCCAAAATACAATATTAAAATAAAAGTAATTGTCAGAAAGAACAATGTTTTCATTGCTACTTTTAAGTATTTTTCCGAGGTTAAAATATTCATTTTATTGACCTACTCCTATCACATTTTGGATTAAGTCCATAAGAGCACTTAGGCGATCTCTTCCTTTTTCTCCTTCTCCAGTATAAGGATGTTTTCCAATGCAATGCACGCCAGCATCCTGTCCTGCGCTATATAGATATGCACCGTGGTGGTATTGTTTTTCTTTGTAGTTATTAAACACACATCTCGTTGCATTACTGGAATTCGAAAACATGCCATCATTAATCGCTCGCCAACCCATTAAGTTATACATATTCCCTCCAAGAGCTGTCATAAAAGATTCATATGAGCTGATGTCACCGCCAAGATCATATTCACCCCAGATTTCCCATAGCTCGCCAATATTTGTAGTTCCTTTATATGCATGATAAGGTGATCCAATAAGGATCATTTTATCAATAAATAACTTCCCCTTAAGTTTTTGAGCCGTAGTGTAAGCGATCTGCCCTCCAGCGCTATAAGCCATAAAGACAACTTTTGCATCAATTCCATACAATGTATTAGGTAAATCTGATGAAATGCAAAGATCTAAACCATACCTCTGTTGAAGTTCATCAAGTATCGTGACAGCTTTTGCATCTGTAATATTTGTAGACCCCATTGAAGCTGGAATAATAACTTGATTCCATCGTGTGAAGTCACCACTTACCCCATTCATAACACCTGTTGAGTATGGATAAACAGGAACAACATCCACATTGTTTAATTTTAAAAGGGCATCATCTAAATCTCCTTGATCTAGTTCATTGAAATCGAACAGTCCATTTTCGTTAATATCCCCTTTATTTCCAAAGCCAGGAAAGTAAAACAAGACTGTCCTAGAAAAACCAGAAGGGTCAGTAAAATTTACCGAATTTCCCTCCACATACAACCACCGGTTCAAGGACAAGGGACGATTTACATCTCCGCTCCATATATCCCTTGACTGGAACCTCCCATTAGCTGGATTGTAATATCTCGCCCGCAGGAACAGCAACTGTGTGGAATCCCCGTATTGTTCACCAGTAAAACATTACGCAGCAATTTGTTGCCAACTTTGTGCAAACACCTCCCTTTTTAGTATGCTTCACCCAGTACTGTATGAAAACGCGGAACGTTTTCGATATTCAATGACAAGCACGTTTTACTCCTGTCGTGGAAAAAATCTTTCCAAAAACTGTGCAGGGTTTAGGACAAGCATATCTTTTCCGAGCAAAGGTTTATAATGCTTTAGGTTTCCCGTGACTAACGCATCTGCCTCTGATGTAATGAACACTTCCGCAAACATAATATCATCCAGGTCTTTGAATCCTTCCATAGAGAGTTTTTCAGACTCAATATAATGGCCAGACACCTCAATGTGATTTACGATAGCAAATGCTTTTGATGGGTGGATATTGAATTCTTGACGCGATAAAACCTCTTCGTACTCTCCAAGTATTCGATTGTCATAAGCCACAACAACCTGATCTCCCAAAATCAGGTCAAGAATCTTAGCCGGTGCGCCTTTGGTACTAAGCAGACTACTAATCAACACATTCGTATCTACTACAATCGTTAACATCAGCGCTTCCGGTCTGCTCTGGCTTTTTTGATAACAGCATTGATATCTTTTAGGGTCATTTTATCAAGGCCGTCCCTGCGCGCTTGGCTACGTATTGAACGAGCGGCCATTTGTGCCCTCAAGCGTGATACCATCAAAAGAATATCTTGGATATTCTCATCATCCAGGTTTATCATCACAGCGAATGGTTTGTTGTCTACCGTCACAACTAACTCACCCTCACTTGCCAATTTTTTTCGAAGAGTGGAAGGTTCATTTCGTAAATCTCGATATGGTACGAATTGCATGGCTAACTCCTTTTGTAGCATCTTTTGCTACACCATCTTACTCGATTCTCGAAAGCTAGTCAATTTATCTATCCCCTACGAAACCTAATGTCTCTCGGGAAGTATCCAAGATTGCGAGATTGCCGAACAATATGGGGATTCCACACAGTTACTGTACCTGAGATCCAGATATTACAATCCCGCTGATGGGAGATTCCAGTCACGGGATACGTGGAGTGGAGATGTAAATCGTCCCTTGTCGTTGAATCGGTGGATGTACGTGGAGGGGAATCCGGTGAATTTGGTGGATCCAAGTGGGATGATGGCTTGCACTAAAAGCAACGACCCGGAATGTATTACTCTAATAAACGAGTTAAAAGTAGAAGCTCAACATATACATATTGCCGTAAAGCAAGGAATTTTACTGCCTGTGGAAGGGTTTGCTCAATTTGCTGACTCTGCATCTAATAAGTTTAATCAAAATATTCGAGGTACACTTTGGGCTATGACATTGATTATTAATGGTTTTGATGCAAATAGCTTTGTCCCAATATCATATCAAGCTTATATTGGCGGCAGTAATTATCCCTCTCAATTTTTCGGTTTCGACTGGCTTCCATACAATGATGCAGCTTGTGATGATGTAGAAAGTTACTATGAATCGGGAGTGGCTTGGATATGTTCAGAACGAGGAGACTGGAAGGTTGAATATTGGGACAAGACCGCCAATCAAGCCTATCATGGTTGGTTTTTTTCTGCAGCAACTTTCTTTGATGGTCGTGGTGTGGCAACTATTGCAAATTTGTGGCATGAGGTAGCCGAAGGGCCATTTGAACCGATACCTGTAAATGGACCACCTCCTGTCAGTGGAATAACGGTTGAAGATTATGCGCTTAGCCTGAAAATGATGGAACTTGGAAGTACACTTTATTTCCGCCAGCGCTATTTTGACCAGTTGTTAGGAACTTGTCCTCCGCCTAATTCTGTTTTGACTTCAAATCTCAAAAACCTGTCAATAGGTTCGTGGATTCGTTCTAACCTAAAAGATTATTCTGTTCGCTGAGATAATAAAATGAATACTTATAGATCAGATATCGATTCTGTTCATGTAACCGATACAAAAAAAGCAGGTATAGGCTGTTTGAAATATGCCCTTGCATTTATCGTCTTAATTGCGATATTCGTTTTACTGTCGTCCATAACAAGTACAATCCAGAAACAGCACCGACAAGAACTATTCTGCGAAACACTAAAGCCAGGGATGTCTATACCAGAAGTGTTGGCTATAGTTGACAAGCACGGGAACTTTATCAAAGGCCAATATGAGCGTGGTGATTTTACGACTGTACTATTAGGACCAAGCGATATAAAAACGAGAATAAAATTTGGTGTTCGAGGAATAGTATTGAATTTTACAAGTGAAGTTTTTACTGGCGCAGGTAACAATTACCCGTTCGGAGGTGGGCATCCTTTATGTGAATAGCGTATTCTTTGGTCCGCACATCATACGCAACATATAAGACAGGGTTGAAAAAAATGATATAGCGTTGCGTAGTGTAAGATAGGGGTTGCGGTTTATGAAGGAAGTGACGCTTTTGGACCGGACAATTCAGAGGCTCTTCCTGAACAATCCTTAAGGAAACAATAAAACAACCGCAGGGAAGAAAGCCTGCGGTTGATGCTGAGAGGGGAGCGCGATTTTTCGAGACAGTGGTGGATATACCGGGCTACATACTGTGGGGATATTTTCGATGGCAGTTTTCCTGCCCATGAAAAGAATAACGCCAGGTCACTGAAATAGTGTTTCCTGGCGCTGGAGTGCGGGTACTGGCAGGTTAGCCAGCCTTGGAATGAGGTGAGGTCTGCGTGCATGATAATCTCCTATTGGTGGGTTTATGGGAGATTATCATGATTTTGTATGTGGGAAATATCACTTCATCCAAGTTATCCAAAACACTACTTCTTTATTACTTTTAGTTAACCGATGTAAATTAGTGCCATCAACATTAATACTAAAAACCGCAGTTGAGGGGAACATCCCCTCAATATCAATCCTAACCCCTAAATTGGGATCGTTTGCTTTGTTTCCAATGAAAATTATTTCATTCCCATCTGGTGACCATATTGGGTTATTTCCTGGTACTAAATACTTTAGCCCTGTTCCAGTAGCGTCAATCAAATATATAGAACCTTCTGAAAAAAATGTGATCTTTGTACCATCTGGCGACCATTTTGGAAGATTTCCATAATCAGAAATTACAATGGTGTTCTCCGGATTTTTTAAATCAAGTATCGCAATTCCATTTGGACTGTCAAACACAATCCTTTGTCCATCAGGCGACCAGTTGGGGCTACTGCCCAAGATGAGAAATTGTGCATTCAGGGAACACTCTTTGTCTTGAAAAATACAGCTAACACTTTTTAAGTATATTCCATGTTGCCATTCAGCAACAAGAGCATCAAAGGCTATTGTGTTTCTATCAGGAGACCAAGTTGGACATCCAATATTGTTACGGAAATAATCGACATTATCAGTGAGCCGAATATTTTTATCGCCACTTACGGACATTGCATAAATATCATTATCACTTGAGGACTTCGGATTCTTATTAGCACCTTTGTATGCTATCCAATTTCCATCTGGAGACCATTCAGGACAGCTTTCCAAAGGTATACTCTGTGGAAAATAATATCTTTTGTTTTGACCATCTTCATTTACGATATATGATTTTTTTTGCCCAAACAGAAGTCCTTCACCTCCAACAGATTGCACGACTAACAGAGAAGTGTTATTGTCTAATTTTTGCGCACAAGAAACACAAATTGAGAACAGGAGAAACGATGCAATTATATATTTTGAGTTCATTAGCGCTCAAACCTTCCGCGTAAAATATTTTGACGCAACCAAGAACCTCCACTACCCGAGGGTAGGTTGGCATGACTTCCAACCCATTTTGCAAATCTATATCCTTTTAATGATAATCTTAGATCAGGCAAACTGTTTCCAATTCGATTAGATTCAATATAATTAGAGTTTAAATCTCCTCCGAAGCCTAGAATTTCCCATAATAGTTCATCTCGTTTTAGCTCATTTCCAAGTTCATCTGCTTTTAGTGCATCAAAGAAATTTTGTTTCATTTCCTCGGATATAGGAGTTGTAACTTGCGGTATGTGCCCGCCCGTATCACTTAATAACTCATGTCCAATAATAAATTGGAGCGCTAAATCTTCTTCACGCCAAGGCCAAAAATAGGTCAAGGCAACTGCAGTCAAAAAATGCCCTACCTGGTTGGAAGGTCCACCTTGCGCCCAAATGAGATAGCCTTCCTTGTCTTTTTTATTATATAAGTGGTTATCCTGCAATTCATCTTTGAACCAACAATCATTATCTCCAAATAGATTTGAATAACGAAATTGGAAGGGGAGGGGGGAATAATTAGCATCCTTACCACGCGTCATGTGGAGTAACCATACTAATCTACTTGAGACAGTACGCCCTGCGGCTTGCCACCAAAGCGTTTGAAGTTCTTTATCTTCAAATAAAGCCACAAGTGTCAAGGCGTTTTTACCAGCAGTTGCTGGGTCTTTTGATATTATTTCAAAAAAACGATCCCTTGCACATTCTTCATAATAACCAGTACACCTTGGATTGTTTCCTAATGGATCCGTCAAATTCACCGGATTTCCCTCCACGTACACCCACCGGTTCAGGGATAGCGGACGGTTGTAATCCCCGCTCCACGTATCGCGTGATTGGAACCTCCCATCGGTGGGATTGTAATATCGCGCTCTCAGATACAGCAACTGTGTGGAATCCCCATATTGTTCTCCACCAAAACTGGGATAGAGACTACAGATTCCCCGGTAACAACAAACCTTCCCCAAGCTCATTCAATTGTGTCAAAAAGCTGTCTAAGGATGGTTGGTTTATCCAGCGTATCGTTTCCCAATCTTCTTTAGTAACAGAACACAAAGCACGGCCCAAATCGGCAGGAAACACTCCCGCTGCTTTTCCCTGGGCGTTCGCAATTGCATCTTGGATACTTAATCCTTTTGCACAACAGAAGCCCCAAATGTCCGCCAAATCTTTCGGTTCATTGCGATCAAGCAGAGCTGTAATTTTATTTGCAAGAATGTTTTCTGCGTTATCTATTCGTCCAAGGATAAGATGTTTCTGTGTTTTTCCAACCCGTGCAGGGACATCATTAATCAACTCGATTTTTAGAACAATCTTATCTTCAATAATATTGAAGCGTGAAAATCGTTCTTCCTTTTGAATTACATCACATTTCCACTGACAGTTTAGAGCCTGCAATAACCTTTCAGTCCATAACCCAAATTGGTTATCGTCATTGACAAAATAATCCAAATCATCTGAAAACCGATGCTCAAGATAACCCCGTGACGCTGCAGTTCCACCTGATAAATAGAATTCTGTATCGACTTGAGTGATAACTTTTATTACACGATCTTGAAAGGGATAGAGAACATCAAAGTAATATGATGAGTTATCCATTTAGAACCTCGGGATGTTTGACTGGAAGCCAAGTAACGAGAAAATCCAGTCCACGAATACGCCTCTGGGAACGTACTCCTGGACGCCAGCGAGACCAATTCTCCACAAGTTGTTTAAAACCAATCAAGCGAATGATCTCTTCGTAAGGTGCATAATCCAGAAGGCGACGTGCTGCCCAATCCCTATTCAGTCGTCCCAACACTAATCGTCCTTCAAGGATATCTATAAATTGCGAATCGCTTAAGTCGTAGTCCCAAACGTAGGGGGAACGTTTTGTGTCGCTCATAGTGAGGTAATTATACACTTATGAACTCGTCTTGTTTGGGTTTTAAAAAGCAATATACGGATAATTCGTATTATTCCTGAACAATAAGGGGATTCCACTGCGTTGAAACGAGGCGTCCGAGTTCTTGAAGAACTCGGACGCCTTCCAATTAGAGCGCCAGGTCACTAAGATAGTGCTTCCTAGCGCTGGAGTGCGGGTACTGCAGGTCAACCAGTCTTGGCATAAAGTGAATTTGGGTTGCATAATAATCTCCGGTTAGTAGGTTCATGGGGAGATTATTATGATTTTTTGAAAAGGCAATTGCCGTCGCTTAATCAATTATTTGGCGAACGAACCCGAGTAGCTCGCAAAGAAGTAATTTCTAAAGGTTTTCACTTTACCTATATGAGCATATCACTTCTATTTTTTCAAATCCAGTTGGAATAGATGCTCCTACATATTTTCCATCGTGAAACGTAACAGTAAATCGCCCATAAATTTCATTAAGCCTCGAATCATTAAATACAATAGATAAATTCGGATCAGTTGTATCATTCCCTGCAATTACAATGTCGCCCACCTCTCTCAGTTTGCTTAATATTTCTTCAGGCATTGTTTCGGCATTAAATGGCTCACAAAGAAGTTTGTGAAGGTTTTCGACTCGGATGTCATGTTCTGTTTGTTTTTCATTAAAGTCTTCAATAATAGGGATACTAATCAGACTGCCTAACAAAATTAACAGAACACATATAAATATAGCTAAAAGTAGATACTGTTTCTTTAACATCTGAGAATTCCTGTCAATTTCTTAAGTTTGATTTAATCCACATTCCAACATCAAAATTCATGAGTGATGCGGACAGAACATCCGAGCATTTTTGCTCTTGTATAAAAGATGCAAACCGTAGTCTTGAACCCAGTCTAATGGCAGCGTATCCTAATGCCCTATCTGGAACGGTAGATTGCCTAGGGTGAGGTGGGGCTTCCCATTCTGGAGAATTAATAAAATCATATTTAGTTACTGGCACATGATCGTGAAACTCATTACCTGCTATTGCATAGCCAGCACCATCGAAAAAGGTAACTGCAGCATAGAACCAAAAATGATAAGCTTGATTTGCTGTTTTGTCCCAATAAGTAGTCTTCCAATCGCCTCTTAAAGAATGAACCCACTCACTATGGTAACAATCGTTCGAATCCGGAGGATAACACCATTCCTTGTTGAATTCAATGTTATTACTATATGCTAGCCAGTCTTGACCGATAAAGTTGCCATTTTCTGCTCCTCCCATTGAGCCAGTCGCTTGTTTCCAAACAGGGCCGCGATTTGTGTCAAAGTCATTTAAAACAATAGTCATCGCCCATATCAAGTCTCTTATATTGGAAAAATATTGGCTTTGAGAAAAACTTGTGAAAGCAGCAAAACCATCTACGGGTAACCATGCCCCTGATTTAACAAATTCTTTTATCACAGATGCAGTTGCGCGCATAGAAGCTAGTCCGGTCTGACAAGACGCGGGCAATGGGTTTGTACAGATATAAAATCCACTAGGATCAGTGTAATTGATAGGATTGGATTGTGTGTAATTCCACCGATTCAGGGACAGGGGACGATTGTAATCCCCCATCCACGTATCGCGGGAGGTGAAACGTCCATCAGCGGGAGAGTAATGCCGGGCCCGCAGGTAAAGCAACTGTGTGGAATCCCCTTATTGCTCACTGTGAAATTGGGATTCCTCTTTATGAAACTTCCTTTACCCATTTGAGGATGGTGCTTCTAATTTCCCTCCATGTGACATCCCAAAGCATCTTGGGCATACGTTCACTTTCCGCGTCATCAAAATAGACAAGTCCATAGAGAACTGAGCCTATATCACGGATGCTGAACTTCTTTTGGTAAAAATCAAGCATTTGCGAGAGGGAAAAGGCTTTCTCTCCCAAGGCATAAATATCGCAAAAGTCTTTGCGCGCACCACGCTGGGCAATGGCGGAAAGTTTCATACAGGCAAGATCTTCGAGTGAAGCAAGTGGACAATTCATTTCATCCCATTTCTCAAGCGGCTTAAGCAATGGGTATTGATATTGCAGAAAAGTAACACGCACTCCTTTCACAGTTCCGTGCAATGTGCCAGGCGAAACCTGTTCGATCTCCAATTCGACATCGGAATTGCGGAGTGACTGGGCAAGTATCATCCCATCCGGAAAGGAAGTAGGAGTGAACCAATCCAGGTCTACAGAGATACGATGCGAGAGATGAATAGCAAGTGCAGTGCCACCAGCTAAATAGAATTTCCTGGGCGACATCTGTAAACCCAAGGATTTTAAAACGCTGATTTGTTTTTTAGGTAAACCTGCAACGGAATATTTCATCGATTTCCCCAAACCCCATTTTGCGCAGATCGTACCCAATTGTTGATCTGACTTGCGGGAAGATCATAAATCAGCCCCCAAAAACGAAGCTGACGCGGGGTGAGCCCTCTTCCTTTGTGGGCGATCAACCAGTTGCGAAGTTCTTGATCGCCAAACTGCTTGCGCATCCAGCAAACTGCATCCCATGATCCAATTGAAAGCAATCGACGGATGATCAAATCTCTATCCTTCGCAATGGAAAGGCGGGCAAAAGGATAATCCCAAAAATAGGGGCGAAGCTTCTTGGGTAGGGGTCTTATCGCTGACACACATTAATTATAAACGAGAACATAATTAATTAGCATCGTAGGTGTTTTGAGAGCCTCGTTAAATAACAAGCAAGACTGAAGCAATCTTTTATGCAGTGGTATGATTTCCGACTATGGAATATAGTGGCAGACATAAGAAGGAAATATCAAACAAATTGGGTTCACAGTGAACAACAAGGGGATTCCACACAGTTGCTGTTCCTGCGGGCGAGATACTACAACCCCGCCGATGGGAGGTTCCAGTCACGGGACACGTGGGGCGGGAATGTGAATAGACCACTATCTCTGAATCGGTGGATGTATGTGGAAGGGAATCCAGTGAATTTGATTGATCCAACAGGTAATATTTCCCAAACTGATGACTTTACGGCTCAGGTTATTGCCGCCGATTTGCGTATTCGTTTCAATGTAGAAATTATAAAAGATTGGGGGTATTTATATACATCTCCACCGCAAACATTTATCAATGACCTGATAGATGAGAATGGTTATGACATTGACATGACCTGTGGTTGGCGAGAAGGAAACTGGAGGAATTTGAATGAGTTGGAATTAGTGCGCGACGGCGTTGATCTTTTAGCTGCCAAAATGGGAGGTGCTAACAAATTCAGATCTGCAATGAAACACCAGCCCGTAGAGGTCGCTAGGGTGAAAAATCTCCTCCCGCCCTTTGAGGACTACACGGGTCTCGCATTGCCTGAAATATTCGGATATTATATGACAAAAGGAATAATGCTTCCTGATAGTCCCTTCAACTTGGGGGATAAAAGGGCGACTTACACAACCATCCATGAATTGGGTCATCTGTGGGATATTAGATGGAATTTGGAGTTTTCGCTCAGTATGGCGATATTACTTGGAAATGGGAGGAATGGAGATGTGAGTGGGCTTGAATATTGCAAATGGGCGTCACAAGATCCTGTTGGTCGATTTACTTGCGCTATGTTTTTGCCAACAGGTAATCCGGGAGAATACGGATATTGGGAATACAACGAGTTAATTGAGCCCGCTCCAGGCGCAAAAGGAGCACAATATGCACGCACGACAATTGCTGAAGATTGGGCAGAGGCTGTAGCTTACAGTGTTTACCCTGAATATGGCATTAGCAAAGGGCATATTGCAATTGGAGAGTTAAGAAGGAATTATGTTGGCGTTATGATGAGCTTAATTCCATAACAAGGAGGTGGCTTATGAATAGAAAGATTGGGATTCTCGTTCCATTTCGAATTTCTTCGCCCATCTTTTTCATATTGCTTAGCATGATAAGTTGCACGATTTTTCAACCAGCAAAAAAGACGAATGAAATTGGGTTCCCAAATGATTCACGTATGGATCTTAGTTTTTTGACCAATCAACCATGCAAAGCACCTTGTTGGTACGGGCTTGAGTTGGGCAAATCAAGCATCGAAGAAATTAGAACAACTCTAACATCTTTACCATTTATTAAACCTGGTTGCATACGTGAATACAAAGGCGGCAACCCTGGCGAATTATTGCTTATAGCACAATGTGTTTACTTAGATTCAAATGATGATTGCGTGTGGATAGAAACCTCGTCAGATGGTATGTTAAAAAAAGTAGGACTGGGAATACATTATCCATTAGCCTTGGATTCTGTCATAGAGCAATTAGGCTCTCCCACATATTTCATCCTTGATGTGATTTCTGGCGCAGATATTTGTCTAATATACATCCATTGGCCTGATACAAATATACTCGCAGTAATTAAAGCAACTCCAAGAGAAAGATATTGTGAGTCAAATAATTTAGAAAGTATCATCTTAAAGAATCAAATTCACCAATTAATTTACACAGATATTGATATAAAGTTAATTCAAGAAGGCTCAAGGCCATGGGTTGAAGATAAATGAGATTGTAGAAAATGAAAATGCATTCTCCGAATTAACATAATAAATAGTAGAAACAGTAGCATTAAGTACAAGCAATATAATCTCCCCTAAACCCACCAACAGGAGATTATCATGCAACTTGACCTCATCCCATTCCAAGACTGGCTAACCAGCCACTTCGTCTGCACTTCAGCGCCAGGAAGCACATCATCAGCGACCTGACGCTCTTCTTACCTATTTCAGCAAAGTTGACATCATTCCTACCTTGCTGTAAAATTTGAGAAATCAGAAAATCAGATTTAGAGAAAGCGAGAAAACCATGTCAGAATACTTGCAAGTCCGCAGCAATGGACAGATTACCCTGCCTGCTCCCACCCGCCGGAAGGCAAAGCTTAACGAAGGAGACCTGCTGGAAGTTGTGGTCGAAGACGATGGCACGATCCGGTTGATTCCCAAAACCCCCGTAGATCGCGCCCTCGCGGAAAAATATCAGCTTGATGATGTCAATTGGGCGTTGAAACAAAAGGTCAAAGGGAAATGAAGCGGATTGTCGTGTGTGATACCGGTCCGCTTTTGCATTTAAGCGAGGCGGGAGCGGTTCACTTATTGGCGGAAATGGGCGATGTATATGTCCCTCCGCTTGTGGCAGTGGAGTTTGAAGTTAATTCGCAGGGCTGGAGTTTGCCTCCATGGGTGAAAGAAGCGGAGTTGGAAAAGCCCATCAGGCAAAAAGCAGAAAGTTGGATACAAACAAACCAAATCGACAGCGGGGAAGCCGAGGCAATTGGATTGGCATTACAAGTCCATGCGGATTGGCTGTTGACGGATGATGCCGCGGCTCGCCGGTTTGCTGAATCTTTGGGGTTGGAAGTTCATGGATCCGTTGGCGCACTTTTATGGAGTGCAGCCATGGGGTATATTGACGATCAGCAGATTGCGCATCGCTTATTGGATAATCTTGCCAAGTCTACTTTATGGGTCTCTGAACGGGTGGTTGGCGCAGCGCGAAAAGCAATTGATGATTTGTTTGAATAGATTCACCGGCGAACAATACGGGGATTCCACACAGTTGCTCTACCTGAGGGCAAGACATTATTCTCCCGCCGATGGACGTTTCACCTCCCGCGATACATGGATGGGGGATGCGAACAGACCCTTGTCGCTGAATCGGTGGATGTATGTGGAGGGGAATCCTGTGAAAAATACTGACCCTAGTGGGCATTCCCCAATTTCGCTATCACAAGTTTTAAGCAGTGTATTGTCCCCATATATTCGTTCTTCGGGAGGCATTAACATCCTTACATATATAGCTGACTGTTCTCAGACAGAATTAAAGCAAGAAATACAATATGACCTCACGGGTTACCTTGCACTCGCTATGTCAAAACACGGACGAGATCCAAGGGTAAAATTTGTAAAAGATACTATTAGCTTAGGAGAAAGGCTTAGTTCAGCAGGGATTATGTTAGGTGGATACCTCCTTTTTAATGAATTGGAAGGTAAAGGAAAAGTTTGGGACATTAAGATAAATATTCGAAGAGAGTTAGACAAGAATATTGTTTTATGTGGTACCGGAATAAATTGTAAATGGTTTGATTACTCAACTCCTGGCAACATTCATTTTGGATATATTGCTGGTTTGGCAAAAATTGATCACTACATTGCAGCAATTGCTGGAGGCTGGGCAGAACAGACTGATTTACAGAATGATGCGGAAAAGGAAGGACGTTTATTTGATTGGAAAGATTGTTTTAAAACCAACTTTCCAAAATTAGATGCATGTGATAATCCACAAGATCAAGCCGCAGTAGACTTTGGCTATGCCCTAGCTAAAAATCCTAAGTATAAAAACGGGATAAGTGATCAAGAGATTAGGAATGAATTACAAGCTAATGGTATGAATAATTTCCAGACAAACCCGCACCGATACGATGAATATTGGTACCAAGTCTACCCACAACAAAACCATTATGGAGCGGATCATTTCAACCAATAGGAACGTGAAAAACCATGAATAAAAAATATCTTGTTGGATTAATCGTTCTTTTGCTTATAGCCTGCACTGTTAGTGTCTCTTTTGTTCAATACTTATCGAAGGGATGCTTTTGGTGGGACTGTGCGCCAGAAAGAAATTTTCATGTAACGGATTTGGAAATTCCACTTTACTTATTACCAGAAGGTTCTTCTACTGACCATTTAACAATTCCTGACGACAATAATTTTGGAGAGATTGAAGGTGGTTTCCAAGACTTTTATCTAAGCAATCGTATTGCATACTATGACATTTATCGATTTCCACGAGAGAAAAGTGCCATTTTAAGATTTATACACAACAAAAATGATATGTTTGATAGGGATACTGGCAAAATTTGGAAAGCACCTAATAATATAACTTTTTCAAGTGAAAAAGCGGACGATACATATGTCGCCTGTGGTTACTGGAGCAATATTTATCGCTGCAAAATGACCGCCCGTTATCAAGAGTATGTATTGTTTTTTAGTGCTGATATAAACGACCAAATGACTTTTGCGCATTTTGAAAAAGTTTTGTACTTTCTTGACGAACAAATCTCAAATCGACTGTACCCGTGAAAAGCACACTTTGTTCTTGTTAGTGAAAAGCTATCAAACTCATAATTGACCTCGACGCCATTTGTTTTCACCAGTCAGACTATGGCTCAGTTAGCTAGCGCAATAACCTATTATAAAAAACATGATAATCTCCTCTAACCCAACCAAAGGAGATTATCATGCACTTAACCCGTTCCAAGACTGGCTAACCTACCAGTACCCGCACTCCAACGCCAGGAAGCACATAATCAGCGACCTGGCGCTAAAGTGCGAAGCAAAATTTTACAAAGAAACTGAACTACGTCCAGTTTCTTTGTAAGGGAAATGGACGTTAGCTAATAACCTGTTCCTACTTCCTTATGAGGAATGTCGTGCCAGGAACTTCTGTTACATATCGTTCAAGCTGGTTCACCAGATCGTCGAATACCAAGTCAGGTGCAGGAGGTTGATTGAGCACATCGTAAAATCCAATGTAATATTTGTCTAACTCTCCAGTCGCGCCTGCAATGATAATGTCTTCACGCGTCATGTCGATCTGAAACTCCTCATTGCTTGAGGATAATGTTTCTATAAGTATAGTAAAACCGTTCGCCTCAGCGAATTTACTCAGTTGATCAAAAAACTCCTGTCGCTGGTTCAAATCAATAGTTATTACCACGCTCCTTCTGGAGTCTTGACTATTGTCATTTATAAACGGGAAACCACATCCCAAAATGATGATCAACAACAAAAACCCTGTCCCAATTTGGTCCAATTTTACTGACATTATCTCTCCATTTCATCAGCACTTTCGATTCGTTGTGAAGTTGTCGTCTTAGCAATCAAGACCTTTAATCCAGTTTAGGATGTGCATGGCTTCAAGGTATTTGCGCATCATCCGATCTACACTAGTGAAGATTCCGGCTCCTGTTTCCTGATTTACAACGTCCATTGCAAAATATATGTTATTTCCAGTACCATGTGTCACGACATACCACGCCCTGCCAACTTGCTTTGCCTGCCTGTCAACTTGTCCTTTGTGGAAGATATGGGTAGGTCTGGATACATTCCTTACATGTAATCCACCATCAAAACTAAATGAAATTATGGCGCCTAGGTATTCAACTGGCATTCCATTCAATTCTATACCAGGGAACCAACTGAAAGGAGCCACGAAACTCTGCTGATCCGGTTGTACAGGCTTGAGTGGGTTCTGACCTGGGAATGTGAATCTAGAGAGGGCGTCTACAACTTCTTCACGTGAACAAGCAAGCCATTCGGAACAAACTAGGTTCATCGACCAATATTCATGCCAATGAGGTTCATCCGGTGATATGGGTCCCGAATGATCGCGGCAGGGGCCAACAATCGGGTACTCCCAAACTTTCCATCTCCGCATATTACCATCGTCTACGTAACATTGCCCAGATGGATCAGTGCGGTTGACCGGATTCCCCTCAACAAACATCCATCGGTTCAATGACAAAGGACGATTTACATCCCCACTCCACGTATCCCGTGACTGGAACCTCCCATCGGCGGGGTTGTAATATCTGGCTCTCAGGAAGAGCAACTGTGTGGAATCCCCATATTGTTCATGATTAGGGTGCCAAAGTGGTTGTCGGCTTCGCGTATATCTCCTTACAAAATCGTGTGAGGCGGGTAATTTCTGCTTGCTGCAAGGCGGCTTCCCGGAATCGTTCTGGTGATCCGCTTTGGGACACAAGAAAAGCGCGATCTCCATATTGGGCGATCCATAAGGCAAGGTAGTGTGAGATTGCCCACGCACCCATTTCATCAAGTGTATTGTCGTCTCCATTTCTTGTAGTACATACATGAAGAAAGCCTTCGTTATGCCTCGCTTCATGGGCATAAAGCAAGGTCGCATCCATTAGTCCGTGAATGCTGGCGTCCATCACCCATTGATCTGTGAGGAGTAACATCGAATCTTCGTTTAGCGCTATCACAATGACATTCTCCGGTTCGCAACAATGACTGATCCCCCCGCGCACGAATCGTAAACCTTCGATGGCTGTCGTTAGCCATTCATATAGCTGTAAATTTGTCCACGGCAGTGGGCGGGAGAAATTGAGCAACTTCATGACAAAAACAGTTTGATAGATCCGCTTTTGCAAGGAGCTTAAATTCGCAGAACCGTCGATTGCGTGGCAAACGTCTACGCCTGCTGTAGGATCGTACTGAATGGTAATTTTCAAATCCGCGTTGACCTGTGCAACCTCTTCAAGTGTGGGACAACGTTCAAAAAATTCACCAATGGTCTCAATATCGGGCGTTGGCGTGGTTACAGAGCCTCCTAGGGAAGAACAACTGAATAAAAAAAATGAAAAACCGAAAATAATGAGCTGTTTGAAATTCATCCTTGAATTTTAATGGCATCTTGGAATCTTTATCAATACCGATATGTTGTCTTTTCGATGTTTCAGTCGGTATACTCCAAATTCGGATTGAGCACCCAGCGCGTCAAGCCTTCAATCGCAGCCTGATCCAGATATCGGATGCGCAACCCAAATCCGGCACACAATCCACTCAGCCCTTCCCACCAGGCGACCCCTTCATCGCCTGGTAGTACAAATTCCAATACGGTTCGCCGCACAAAGGGAAGTGGAT
>ERZ761609.267-NODE-267-length-67886-cov-61.248515_pt1 | contig 67886 bp, 53 predicted proteins | sample MGYA00511163_ERZ761609 | MGnify/ENA primary metagenome ERZ761609 (study PRJEB28899, sample SAMN02445070) | bioreactor sludge metagenome | biome: EBPR sludge | place: Australia: Brisbane, Thorneside Wastewater Treatment Plant | collected 2011-12-16 ...
TGGGAGCGTCATCGCCGACGCTTCGTCAAGGTGATGCCACATGAGTACCGCCGCTGCATGGCCCTGAGGACAGCACGGAAATACTGCGCGTCGGGGTCTTCGCCCGTGGGCGTGTAGAAGCGGAAGGGGAACATCTGGACCTGACGCCAGGGCATGTAACCCCAACTGGCGCCTCCGGACCAGACGGCGTCGAGACTGGCGAGTTCGAGTTCGAGGTTGCGCAGCGAGGGATCCCGGCCGTTGTCGTCTTCGTTCATGTAGATTGGCCCGGGGAGAGCCGGATCGGCCAGCAGTTCCGGGACACGCCGCAACTTGAACTCCGGGGGGCGGTCATTTCCGTGGATGATGGTCAGGTCGGCTGTTTCACGGATTCCACTGGGGACGCCGAGATTCCCCAGTCCGGACGCGGAGACAGGAAGCCGGAAGGGAGCGTGTTTTGCGGCGAAGCGGGACTGGGCGAGCCGGATGAGGGTGGCGAGGTCATCACGAATGTAGTGGCCGTGGTCAAAGCCAGAGTGGCCCACCTCGTTGGCGATCTCGATGATCACGTTGCGCAAATCCTGGTCGATCAGGAAGTCGGTGGCCTGCGCAACGGCATTACGAATGGCGGCGGGCGACTCCAGCACCTCGTCCTGCCCCTGGTAGAAATAGGTCAAGGTCAGAATCATGCCGCGCTTGTCGAGTGCGCGGGTCAATCGGACGAGGCGCCTGCCCCAGGCTGGCTTGAGAGACCCGTCCGGACGGAACGCGCTCACGTGAAGTCCCTCGGCGGGTCCAGACTGATAGGCATTCTTCGCGCGGCGGACTTCAGGGACGGTTGTGCCATAACCGGTGTTGCCGCCCTGCAGCGACACTGTGATGTTATAGACCCCATGTTCACGCCAAAGGTCCAGGGCGCGAATGACTGAGTCCGTATTCGCGTCCGGATCAAAGGATCGTTCGGTGAGCCACTCGTCGTCGAATAGAGCCTGGGCTACCCGGATGTTCATCAGACGGCCGGCGGCCTCGGTCCGGAATTGAGGGCCGGTGCAGGTTCTCTCCCAGGGGCCGCCGGGTGTCCGCACATAGAATGACCGCGGGTCATGCCCAGAGCCCAGCATCCGGCCGGTAGCCACTTCAATCGCGGAGGCGCAAGGCAGCATGGCAAAGAACAGGGCCGTCAGCGGAAGTCTTATGGAGGTCGCACCCATGCCGCTCACTATAGACCAACGGCCGGCCTGACGATCGAATCATAGGTCTGGCAATGGTCCGCAGCCCGCGTTTGCCTTCCGCTTCGAGGGATTGCTACACTCCCTGAGGGGTCGGCGTGGACGCCCGTTTCTGAATGAGACTGCTGATCAGCAACCCCGATGCCCTGGGCGATTTTGTTCTCCGCCAGCCGATGATCGCATCCCTGGTTGCCGAAGGCCATCAGCCGATGCTCGTGGTTCGAGATTTCGTCGCGCCCTTGGCCCGGCTTCTCTTCCCTCACTTGCCGCTGTTGCACTGTCCGGGTGATCCGTACTCCTCTTCCTTTACCCTGGATTCACTGGCGGGCGAAGAGATGGTGTCAAGGATTCGCGGTTTCACCCCCGACCTTCTCGTGGCGGCCTCCTACCAGTACACCCGGCTCGAGGAAGAACTGGTTCTCATGCTGCCGGACACCCCCAATTTGGCTCTGAGCGGCCAATTATACCCGGGAGACCCCGGCGAAGGGCGCCCGATTCAGCCGCGCATCGAATTCCGCGACCGCGTCGTTGTCGCGGTCGATGCACCTGAACTGGGCAAGAACGAACAACTGGCCTCCCGGATATTGGGGCGGAACATCGATCTGCCAGTGCCGGCTGTTCAGGTGCCGGAAGCAGTCCGGCAGACCACAACCACCCGTCTGCGGGGGTTGGGCATTGAGCGGGGCCGGTATTGGGTTGCCTGCGTCGGCGACACGAGTCATTCTGCGATCCGCAATTGGGGTGTGCCGAACTGGGCGATCTTCTTGGAGGGGATGCTGAAACGGACCGGCGCTCCGCTGCTTTTCGTCGGTACCCCGGAGGAGTCCGCGACTGTTGAGCGGATCCAGGAATCTCTGGGGTCCCTCGCCCGGCAGACGGTCAACTGCTGTGAAACTCCGGACAGCATCGATGCCCTGATCGGCTTGTTGGAGGGCTCCGCGGGCTATGTGGGCAAGGACACTGGACCGATGCATCTGGCGGCCGCACTCGGCAAGCCCGTTCTCGCGATTTTCGGTGGCGGCCATTGGCCCCGGTTTGTTCCGGCGGCCCGGACCGGGGCAGTGCTCACCGTCACGGTTCCTTGCAGTCCCTGTAACTGGCGCTGCCACGTTCAGGACTCCTGGTGTTTGAAGGCCGTCCCCGTCGAGGAGGCTCTGGCCGCTTTCGACCGGATTTTGCAAGATCCCGCGGGACCGTTCGAGATCCTGGAAATCCAGGCGCCGCCACCTCTGGTGCACCGGATGGTCCGTGAGTCTTCGGACCGCTACCTCACTGTGATCCGGCAGTACGCCCAGTTGTTGAAGGAACTCCAGCACGCCCCGGCGGCGGATGATGCCTCCGGGACGACGGGGAGGACGCTGCATCCGAGTTCCGGTGTTGCGGGGCCCACCGCGCACCCCGAGGGGAACGGGGTCAGCGAGATGGCCGCGCTCCGCGGCCAAGTGCTGGATCTGCAAGCGCAACTGGAAGAAAAGGCGACGGAAGCCGCAACCCTGCGACGCCTGCTGCCGGTCCTTCGTGACGAGATCGATCATCTCCTCTCTGCGCCGCCAGCACCCGCGCAGTCTGCTCCTTGGCAGGCCATCTGGCGTAAGCTGTCACAAGGCAAATAGACGCCATGTTGCCGAATCCCAGTGCAAACCCAATCCTTTCGGCACTCCGAGGCGCCTTTGTTGCGCCGGAGGGTTGGGACCAGATCCCGCCCGCGGGTCCGGGCGCCCCGGATTGTCTCGCCGAACTGGTCTGCCGCCTCAGCCGGACCTGTCCGGCCACCATCCTGGTCACCGACCCCGATCCGGCCGTTTCCGCTGCCGCCGTGATTGGTGCCGGGGCCAGCGGTGCGCAGGTCTTCATCGCAGCAGGTGGTGAGGAGGCTGCGGATGCGATCAGGTCTGCGATTTCCCGGTTCGATCAATCCGGGCGCGCGCTGATCTTCAGAGGTCCGGCGAGTGCGTTTTGTAACCAAATCGAAATCGCTCCCCAGCTTGTCATCGTGCGCCGGTTCGAGGACCTGGAACCCCTTCGGGGCCGCTTGCCCAGCCACGGCGTGGTGGTGGTACGCCAACAGGGTGATGCGCCTGATGGACTGCGCCGCTGGGCAGACTCCTGTCTCTACCAGGTTCTGGCGGGCACGCCAGGACGAAGATCCTCCATTCCGGAGTCCCTGTTCCAGGAGGTTCGCGGCGATCTCGACGCTTCGCGTGATCCCGCGGACACGGAGGCAGTCATCCAGCGCCTGCGGGGTTCTCCGACTGCAGAGTCCGGGCCGGCTCTGCCACCCGGACTCTGGCCCCGCCGCCCTTTCCCGGGTCCACCCCTCCCTCCGACCCTGCCGGGTGGTGCCCCCTGGCCCAGAATCTCTATCGTCACCCCGACCTTCAATCAGGGCCGATACATCGAACAGACCCTGCTCTCGATCCTCCATCAGGGCTACCCGAACCTCGAATACATCGTCATCGACGGCGGTTCCACCGATGAAACTCACCAGGTCCTGGAACGCTACCGCCCACGGATCAGCCACCTTGTCTCGGAAGCCGACCGCGGCCAGAGTCATGCCATCAACAAAGGCATGGCCCTGGCCACCGGCGACATCCTGACCTGGGTCAACAGCGATGACCTGCTCGCCCCCGGTGCACTCGCAGCCATGGCGATGGCGTTCCACACTTCCCAGGCGGATATGGTCGCCGGCGTCGCCTGCGTCTTCTCCGGGACTGAATTCGTGGACCTGCACCTGACCTCCTGCGCGCCCGGTCCGTTGCCCCTGCGCGACCTGCTGGATCTCGACGGCTGCTGGAACGCCGGACAGTTTTTCTATCAACCCGAGGTGATGTTTACCCGTGGCCTGTGGGAGCGTGCGGGCGGACGAGTCCGCGAGGATCTCTTTTACAGCATGGACTATGACCTCTGGGTGCGATTCGCGGCTGCCAGGGCGAGGCTCCATGTCATCGGACGCCCCATCTGCTGGTACCGGCAACATCCAGAACAGAAGACCCACGCGGTCGCCAAGTTCAAGGCCGAACTGGAAGACTGCCGCGCCGGCTATCTCGCCTCGAATCCGGGTTGGCCCTGTGAATGGCCGGCGCCGCCGGCCGAACCGAGGCGTCAGCTTCGAGTCGCCCTGGTCAACGATCATGGCTTCCGCTATGGTGCCGGTCTGGCCCACCAGCGGCTGGGCGAGGGCATCGCCCTGGCCGGACACGAGCTGTTGCCGTTCACTCTGACCAATGAATCGGCCGGATTGACCGGCGCGACACCATTGACACCTGCCAACCTCTATCAGGCTCTGGCTTCACGCCAGCCCGATCTTGTCATCACTGGCAACCTGCACTCCGCAGGAGCCACCGCAGAACACCTCGACGCCCTTGCCGGGGCGTTCCCCACCTTTGCCGTTTTGCACGACCTCTGGAGCCTGACGGGACGCTGCGCCTACCCGGAAGACTGCTCGAAGTACAAAGACGGCTGCGACCATACCTGCCCCACTGCCACCGAATATCCTTCCCTGCCCCTCACACAGATCCGGCCAGCTTGGGAGGCCAAACGGGCGGTCCTCACTGCCGGCAACGCCCCCACTCTCCTCGGCAATTCTGCCTGGACCACGGAATTCGCCCGGCAAGCTCTGGCTGCCTGGGGCGTTCAGGATCCCGGCGCCCGGACCGGACAGATCAGGTACGGATTCCCGCTCGATGACCTCGCGCCAGTGGACCGCGGCCTGGCTCGCCGCCTTCTCGGTTTGCCCGAGGACCGCTTCATCGTCATGCTCTCCAGCGAACTGAGCGACCGGCGGAAGCGAACCCGCGAAGCCTTCGAGGCGCTCGCACAGTTGGACCTCCCTGATTTGACCGTTGTCAGCCTTGGAAACAAAGTCGAAGGGGAGAAGTTCCCCGTGGCCGATGTCCGCCGCCCCGGCTACTTGACCGACCCAGGCCGCCTCGCGCTTTACAAATCCGCCGCCGATCTCTACTTGTCGCCCTCCCTTGACGAGACCTTCGGACAGGTTTTTGTCGAATCTGCTGCTTGCGGAACCCCTGCGATGGGTCATCCCAGCACCGGCGTACGCGATGCCGTCTGCCAAGGCGTTTCCGGAATCCTGGTCAGCCCGGCCGGGCCGAAACCCCTCGCCGATGCGATCCGAAGTCTCTACTTGGACCCTCAGAAGCGCGCGGCGATGGGGGTCTGGGGCCGGATTTTCGTCGAGAATGAGTGGTCGTTCTATTCCTCGTACCATTCACTGTTTGTGCACTGGCGGCGATCCGGTCTCACCGCCCGGTTCAGAATGCCACCCAAAATCGGATTCCGGCCCGGCGCGAACCCACTGCCGCCTGTCGAACCCGCCACCCGGAGGCCCGGTACGCGCGTTGAAGCGTTGCACATCGGGGGCGAAGAAGGCCCATACCCCGACCTCGGACTGCCTCGGTTCCGCTGGGCGTTCGGTCCGGTATCCCGGCTGAGAATCCATGCCCTGGAGACCGGAATCCACACACTCGTCATCCTGTACCGCAACCTGCACCCCGGTCAGACGCTGCACGTCCGGACTTCCCGCTCCGTTTCCCGCTCCTATTCCCTGGCCTTGAACAGGTTCGACCACGACCGTGTGGTCTGCACTGCGGCTCTGCTTGAGCAGGGCCCCAATCTCGTCGAACTTGAGTTCAGCAAATGGGATCTCAACCCCGCCGATCCCCGGCCCATGGCCGCAGTGCTCACGGGAATCTACTGCATCCCGGATCCCTCCGGCGCAGAAGGGATGCCCCCCTCTGGAGGTAACTCATGATACTTGGTACCGGGGTCGATCTTGCCGAAGTGGACCGGATCCGGGAGGCCGCTGAGCGCTACGGCGACCGGTTCCTGACTCGGGTCTACACCCCTGCCGAAATCGCTTACGCATCCCGAAAGGCGAATAAGTATGAGCGCTTCGCTGCCCGATTCGCCGCCAAGGAAGCCGGAATGAAAGCGATCGGCACTGGCTGGCGCGGCGGCGTCCGCTGGCAGGACTTCGAGGTGGTGAACGAACCCAGCGGACGCCCGACACTGCGGTTCCACGGGGTGGCCAGGGAGGTGGCGGAGCGCCTGGGCGTGAAGTCCGTCCAGCTATCCTTGACTCACACCTCGGCTCTCGCCCTCGCGCACGTCATTCTTGAGGGCTGAGGGCGACGGACCCCGCAACTGCGCCTCCTCGAGCGCGGTCGTCTGTGAGTAGGTGTAGATCATCCGGTGAATCACCGTAATGTTCCCCAGTACGGCGATCACCCACAGAACCGGCGCCATCCGGTCGAACAGGGCGCCGATAATCAGCAAAACAATCCGCTCCGGACGCTCCAGAAACCCCACTTTGCAGAGCGGAATCGTATTTTCCGCGCGCGAACGGGTGTAGGAAATCATCACCGACGCCGTCATCACCACCGCCGTCAGCACAACGTAGAAGTTGCGGCCGATGTTTGCGTAATACACCAGCAGTCCCATCAGTAGCGCCAGATCAGAGTAGCGGTCCAGAACCGAGTCGAAAAACCCTCCGAACTTCGTCACTCGATTGGTTTCCCGGGCCACGCGGCCGTCCACCATATCGAAAATTCCCGCTCCAATGATGACCAGTCCGGCGGCCAGAAACCGCCCCTGCGCCAGCAGGACCGCCGCGTAGATGTTGATCAGAAGCCCGATGAAGGTCAGAGCGTTCGGGCTGATCCGGGAGAGGGCCAAGCCCTTCACGATCAGCCTGATGATGGCATTGGCGCCGATGCCGATGGCGCGGGTGTACGTCACTGCAATCCTATTCTGTACTGTCGTGGATGGTCTTCAATTCCAGAATCTCCATCTGGCGTTTCCCGCTGGGGATCTGGATGATTACTTCGTCGCCCACCTGCTTGCCGAGCAATCCTCGCCCGATCGGCGAATTGGTGGAAATCAGTCCATTCGCAGCATCCGCCTCTTCGCTGGCGACGAGCTTGTAGCTGATCTCCTCATCCTTGTCCTGGTCGAGCACCAGAACCCGCGAACCGAGTCCGACGCGGTCCCTGGGAATCTTCGTCAGATCGATCAGCGACATGTCCGACATCCGCTTCTTGAGTTGGGCCAGACGGGCATCCACGTACCTCTGGCGCTCTTTCGCGGCATGAAACTCAGCGTTCTCGCGCAGGTCGCCATGCGCGCGGGCTTTCAGAATCTCCTTCGGCAACTCATTCCGGAGTTCGTATTCCAGCGCGTTGATCTCGTCCTGCAGTTTCTTGATCAGGTCCTCCATGAGGGGATCGGTCTCCAACCGTTAAGTATAAACGTCCGGAGCCGCTCCGTGCGGCGTGGGCCTCACTACAGAACCCCGGTGATGGTCACTATGCGAGATGCCGAGCCGGCCCCAATCCGGAACCGGTTGGCCCCCGGTGTCGTGCCGAGGCGATACCGGAGCCACCATGTGTTGGGGTACAACTCGCTCGGCTGCAGCGAATCCACTGCGCCACCGCCGCTCTCCACGCTGATCTCGGGAGCTGGCTCCAGCGTCGCAATTCCGGAACCTTCATGCACCCGGAAGTAAATGGTCACCGCCGCGCCGCTTCTGCCGCTCGTGGGCAGAAGCGGCGCCGTGATCTTCTCCGGATCTCCCCCGCGGACGGCCATCCAGTACGGAACACGCGCCACCGTCCCGTGCTCCGGATCATCGATTCGGAGAAAACCCTCGTAAGCACCAGGCACGAGGCCTCCCTCGCCGAACAATAACACCGGGCCCGCGATCTCGTCCGGCCCCAGCGTGATCTGCTCGTCCGTCAGTACTGGAATCACCTCGTTCTGGCTCTCGATGCTCAATTGATACGTCACCGTATCGCTCGTGACATTGCGGATAATCACCTGTTTCCAGTCATCAACGGTTGACTCCTGGGCGCCAAACGAGACCGAAACCGGGTATGCCGTCACCGTCGCGTTCAGAGCCCGGTCCAGATCCAGGGAGCCCGCACCCGAATGCATGACTGTGGTCGGATTCCCGTCGGAGTTCAGCAGCGGCGTAGCCGAATTCACCAGTAGCGAACGGTACTCCGCCGAACCCAGACCTGGCCTGGCCGCCATCAGCACCGCCGCGGCGCCAGCAACCACCGGAGCCGAAAAACTCGTTCCTTGTGTCGTGGTGTATCCGCTCTCGCTGTACAAAGTCGAACCAGGGAAGCCCGTCTGTGCCGCTGTGAAAACGTTGGCCCCCGTCGCCACCAGGTCCGGCTTGATCTTCAAATCCACGGAGGGACCCAGGCTCGAGAAGCTCGCCAGCTGGAACGGATTGTTCGGAGTTCCCCCAAAACGGACCACGACCTGGTATTCCTCCTCTTCCGCCGCCTCGGCCTTGATCCGCAGGCCGTCGGGGCGCGACACAGTCAGTGCCGGAATGGTCGGATCCGCATCCACGTCAGGGGTGAAAGGCAAATCGGGGAAATCCGCGCTTGCGCTGTTGTAGATAATCGCTGCTTCCGCCCCAGCCAGAAACGCATTTCGCAACTTCACCGTGAAATTGCACTCCCCTCGCTGGATGAGCGGAATCGTGCCCGTCAGACTCTCCGCCGGGACAGATCCACAGAGCAAGCCGGTTGGGTCCAACTGCTCGACATCGAACAACTCCCCGCTAAACACCTGGCCGCTCACCGCGTTCGTCGAGGCGCCAGTGTCCGTAATCGCCGGGCCTTTCGGCAGCGAAACCGTGCCGATTCCGCTCGCCCTGTCACTCTGGTTTGACCCCACCGACAGCACCAGCGAGTCCGCGGAACTGTCATCCACCATCATGATGTCGGGCCCCGAATTGCCCGCCGAGATCACCACCACCACCCCCCGCTCGGCCGCATTCCTCGCGGCTTCGGCCAGCACGTCGCTCCCCGACCCGGCCAAGCCATTGGAACCAAAGCTCATATTGATCACATGCATCCCGTCGTTGATGGCTGCGTCCAGTGCCCGCAGCGCAAAATCGGTCGGAATCGACCGCGTCGCATCACGGTTCACCCGGTAGTTACCCAGCCACGCCCGCGGCGCAACCCCGGCAATCACTCCTGCCGGAGAATCGTGGACCACGCCCGCCGCCACCATCGCAACCGCTGTCCCGTGGCCTACCCGGTCTCGCGCATCCAGCCCGTCGAATGATCGTGCGACGATTACCTTTCCGTTCGTCAGCGCCCGGTTCTGCTCCCGGTCCGCCTGCGGGAATCCCTCCGGTGCTTCCATCTCGGGGTCCGAAAATGCTGGATGGCTCTGTTCGATGCCCGTGTCCAATATGGCAATCTTGATCCCCTCACCCGCCCGGCTGGCCCCGCCGATCTGCTCCCAGACGCTCGCCACCTTGTGAATCCCCGGCACCCGGTCTGTGTGCAACTCCAGATCCCGAACCAACTCCACCCGCTTCACCCCCGGCAAACCTGCCAGCAATGCCGCTTGTCCCTCCGGAGCGTCCACGATCACTGCATTCACAGCGGTCGCCGTCGCCGCCACCGGCCTCGCGCCGCGAATCCCACTCAGCACCCGCGTGAAAAGCTGCTGCTCCGAACGAACCGCAGCCAATCGGGCCGTCCGGTCCGACCCGCGAACCGCAGGCTCCTCCTGCAATTGCACGATATATCTCGCAGGTTCTCCGCTCTGAGCCAGGCCCAATGCCGCCAGCAGCAGAAAGAAAGCAGTCAGTCTTCTCATTTCAGTTCTGTCACCCTTTTTCTACTCTATCTCGCATGGATGCCGCCCGGGCGAAGGCAGGACCGGCAACCTGCCCTCGGAATCGACCCCCACGCCCCTCCTGACGCGTCCCCCAGGGATTGGGTTACGACCTCGCGGGCCTATCGTGCAGGCAGGTCGATCTCGGTCCGCGTCCCTTCACCCGGGCGTGACTGCACCGCCAGCCGGTACCCGTTCCCAAACAGCACCTGCAACCTCTCGTTGACGTTCCGGACCCCGATCCCGCCCCGGTCCAACAACCCCGCGAGCCGCTCCTCTTCGATCCCGACCCCGTCGTCCTCCACCGTCAAAGCCAACCGGCCGTCCCCGGACCGCCTCGCACTCACCCGGATCACTCCCCCGGTTACCTTGCTCGCCAGGCCGTGCTTCACCGAATTCTCGACCAGCGGTTGCAGAAGCATCGCCGGGATCTGCAGATCCTGCGTACCGGGCTCCACGGCCTTCTCGAAGCGGAGTTTGTCGCCAAAACGCACCATTTCAATGCTCAAATAGTCCTCGATGAACGCCAGTTCGTCGCGCAGAGGCGCGAAACTGCCCGTCTTCCGCAACAGCCGGCGCAAGATGTTCGACAGCTTGTACACCACTTGCCGGGCCTGGTCCGGATTGGTCCGGATCAACGAGGAGACCGTATTCAACGTATTGAAAAGAAAGTGCGGATTGATCTGACCCGCAAGCGCCGATAGCCGCGCCTGCACCAGCAGTCTCTCCTTGACTTCCAGCAGCCGCTCGTTTCTGGCACTGTTCCAGATTTTCAGCGGCACCGCCACCGTAAAAACCGTCGTCAGAAACACCGCCGCCAGCAGCCACCCCTGCCGCCCGCCCGACAGCGCGAAAACGTACTGTTCCCCAAAGACTTGACTGGACACAAGCCGCACCAGTTCCGCCGAAAGAATCGCCATCAGGATCGACACGTGATAGACAGTCCGCCGCCGGTCGGCCGGATAGCGGACCAGGCGGTACAAGGATAGATCGAAGAAGGGAGTAAACCTCCAGATTTCATCGGGTTCCGGCGCCAGGTCGCGCAACAAGCCCCCCAGCACCCCCACCGCCGCGTACAGCGGCATCGCCAGATACTCGCCCGCCATCATCGCCGGCAGTGAGCAAACCACCCCCGTCAGCAGTCCCGAGATGTAGCCCCCCACCATCCCCGCCACCATCGAACCCTCCAGCGCCAGATCCATCCCCGCATACGTCGGAGTGATCACGCGCAGCGTGGAACCTGAAACGCAGAAGAACGAGATCCCTCCAGCGACCTGCAGACGTTCCACCATCGTCCGCTCTTCCCGCAGGAGAAGCCCCAGAAAACGGCTCGATCGCGACAGCAGACTGGCCAGTGAAGCCGCCACCGCAAGCTTGACCAACAGGATGACCAGCAGTTGTTCCATCGCGGCAGGGGCCCGCCTCATTATAAGATGAAGAGTTAGCCCACTTCCGACATGCCCGAAATCCCCTCATTGACCGTTCAAAAGGTCGCCGAAGCCAATTTGCCCACGGAGTTTGGCCAGTTCCGCATCCACGGCTTCGAGGGCACCGCCGAAACCCGCCGCGAGGAAGCCATCGCGGTCGTCATGGGCGATGTGTCCACTCCGGAACCCGTCCTTGTCCGCATTCATTCCCAGTGCCTCACGGGTGACGTCTTCCACAGTCTCCGCTGCGACTGCCGGGCGCAGCTTGAACTTTCGCTGCAGGCGGTCGCCGCCGCCGGCCGCGGCCTCGTCATTTACGAAAAGAAGGAGGGCCGCGGCATCGGCCTCCTCAACAAGATCCGCGCCTATGAACTCCAGGATTCCGGCGCCGACACCATCGAGGCCAATGAACAACTCGGCTTCGAGTCGGACCTTCGTGTTTACGAACTCCCCGCCGCGATCATCCGCCACTTCGGGATCACCAATGTCCGCCTGCTGACCAACAACCCCGACAAAATCGCCGCCCTCGAAGCCAGCGGGATCGAAGTGGTCGAACGCGTCCCCTGCCAGGTGATCGGGAACGGTGAAAATGCCGTCTATCTCCGCACCAAGAAGGACCGGATGGGTCACCTCCTCGAATTGTAATCTCCCCCTTTTCGCCGTCCCAATTTTCGCGATACAGTCAGGTGCAGGACTTTGTGTGGCCTTCGGAGGTTCGGAATGGGTGCTCGTCTTGTCGGTGTCTGGCGCGAAACCCTTCGGATTGTCGGTATCTACCTGCTTGCCGGGGCGATCTGGATTGGCCTGTCCGACCTGGTGCTCTGGCGCTATTTCCCTCAGGAGTCCTGGCCCACAGTCAGTGTCTTCAAAGGAATTTTCTTTGTCACTGCGACCGGCCTGTTGCTGGCCGTTCTGCTGGTCCGGGCCTTCTCTTCGATCCACCGCTCCCAGCGCGCCCTCGACGACACGCGCAAGCGCTTCACCCTCTTCATGGACAACCTTCCGGTCGCCGCCTTCCTGAAGGACGCCGGTGGAAATTACCTCTTTGTGAATCGCTTCCTTCTGGACAGATTTGCCGGTGACCAACCCCTGACCGGTTCCAACACCCGGGACATCTTCCCTCGAGAGACCGCCGACCGCTTCGCCGCGGACGACCGCCGCGTACTGGATACCCGTCTCGTTCACGAATCCGAGGTGTGCTTCGATCAGCCCTCCGGACCCGAGTACTGGCTCGTGCGGCGGTTCCCTGTTCCCACGGGCAACGGTGACGAGGCCCTGATTGGCGGCGTCGCCATCGACATCACCGAGCGCCACCGCCTCGATGAGCAGATTCGCCAGACCGGGAAAATGGAGGCACTGGGCCGCGTCGCCGGCGGGATCGCCCATGATTTCAACAATATGCTGACTGTCGTGAACGGCTACGCCTCCCTGCTTCATCGTGAGCTTGGCGACTCGCCCGCCGGCCGCAAAGCCCGCGAAATCCAGATTGTTGGCGAGAAGGCCGCCCATCTCACCCACCAACTCCTCGCCTTCAGCCGGAAGCAGCAACACCAACCCGAGCGCCTCGAACTGAATCGCGTCATCCGCGAAATGGAGTCCATCCTCCGCCCCCTCATCCCTGCCCATGTGGAGTTCGTCTTCGCCCTTGATCCTACCCTGCCCCCCATCCTGGCCGATCACGCCCAACTCCAACAGATCGTCCTGAATCTCGCGCTGAATGCCCGTGATGCCATGCCCGACGGGGGCATCCTTTCCTTCGAAACCAGAAAGCTCCCGGCCGATGCCGCCCGCCCCATCCATCTCACCGTCCGCGACAACGGCCACGGCATGGATGCCGCTGTACGCGAACGAATCTTTGAACCGTTCTTCACCACCAAGGAGCCAGGCAAAGGGATCGGGCTCGGTCTCGCAACCGTTTACGGCGCGGTTCGTCAGAACGGCGGCGCCATCAAGGTGGACAGCGAACCCGGCCGTGGCGCCGCCTTCACGGTTTCCTTCTCCCAGGCCGATTGACAGGTCTCGCGTCCTACTGCCCCGGTTGCCGTCCCCCCAGCGCAGGCGCCCGGAACACCGCGTTCAGGAACAATACATTCAACCCGTCCATGTAAGCCCGGAAGTTCGGATCCGCCGTGAAACCGATCACCGCCCCCCGCCCTTCGTCCTGCACCACCACGAACGGTTTGAACGCCAATTGCTTCCGGTTCTCCTCCCAAAGCAGTCCCGAGGCCAGCAACTCGTCGGGACCTGCGTAAATCACCGCGTTCAGCCCCTGATTGCTCTTGAGGGGCGAGTAGATAGCCCGCCCGTCCACGAGCACATGGAGTGTCTCCGGCAGGCCCGCGCTGATCCAGGCATCCGGATCGGGCCTGGCCCGGACCAGGACTCCTGCCACGTCCGGCGGCATTTCCCGGTCCGCCCGGATCGCCTTCTCGTAATCCTCATACTTCTCGAAGATCTTGCCCGGCGCCGGGCCCGCTGCCGGCTTGGCATCCGCCACGGGCCGCCCCGGCGCAGACCCGTCCTTCGGCGCAAGTCCCTCCTGCTGCAGCGACAGCAATCCCACCTGCTGGCTGCTTAAGTAACTCACCGCGCCGCCCACGCCAATCACAACGCCCCCCCCACGCACCCATGTCTTCAGCCGCTCCGCCGCGCCTCCGCCCAGAACTCCCGCATAATTGCCGCCACTCGGCATGATCAGCACATCGAACTTACTCAAATCCACCATGCCCAGTGTCTGCCCGCGCAGCACGGTCACCGGATAGCCGTACAGCCTCTCCAGGACAAACCGTGTGTGCCCAGCCGCCAGCGACGATGTCGGCTGATCCCAAACCATGGCCACCCGGGGCTTCTTCAATCGCGCCACCCGGTTGCTGCCAAAGTTGATCCCCTCTTCCACCCAGCCGCTGCCAGTCGCTACCACTTCCGCCCCGGACACCACCGCCAGCTTCGCCACCGTCTCATGCACCGAGGGCGGATTCTGCGCCACCATCACCACCAGCGTCCCCGACGGGTACTTCCGGCCCTCCTGCGTGAACCCCCGGTTCACCGATAGAATCTTCAAGTCCGCGCGCAACGCCGCGGTCAGGAACCGTCCCGCCGCCTGTGTTCCCCACGGCACCAGATAGGCCAGTTCCGCCTTGCCCGGCGCCGCGCCTTTCGGCTGATATCCCGTGGCCGGGACCATCGCGAACTGTCCCTGCGAAACCTCCGCCGCACCCACCGCCTCCACGTTGTGCAGCATCGGCAGCGACCAGGCGGTCACATCGTAAATCTCATCCCGCAATCCCTTCTTTCGCCGCCGTTCCTGCTCCTTCACAAACTCCGGGTCCAGCGGAACCTGGGGATCCAGCAACGCCCTCACCATCCGCTTGCGCGGCTGGGCAACCCCCACCGTGTAGCTCCCCGCCGGGTACTCCTTCCCGCCGTTGCGGAACGCCGCCCCGGCGCGCCGGACTTCCACGCCCTGCTCCGCCAGCACGTGCGCCAGTTTGTCCACCGCCGAGACATCGCCGCGCCGGGGGAGAATCCACTCCTTCACCGCTTCTTTCTGCCCCTCCTCCACCGCCGTCCGTGCGTAGGTCCAGAAATTGTCCAGCAGCTTCGGCCGGTACTCCGCCGCCGTTTCCAGCGTTGCAACCGAAGCGACAAACTGCATCTTCACGCTGTTCTGGAAGTCGTACAGCGTGCCGTCCGCCTTCCGCACGACCAGCCCCCGCACCGACGCATTCTCGTACGTCATCCCCATCCCACCGTAGTACCAGGGCCAGGACGCCCCGTAACCCGGATAGAACTCGTCGAATACCTCCCGCGTGAAGTAGCGGTAACCCAGCTTGTCAAACCACCGGGCATTGTTCTTGCCGAACCAGTCCATCTGCTGCTTCTGCAAGGCCGTCAGGTGAGGATTGTACGGTGCGGCGCCTGGCGCGAAGAAGTAGGTCGATTCCGTACCCATTTCGTGCAAATCGACATGAATCAGCGGCAGCCATTCGTTCAGGTACTTCACCCGTCCCCGGGTCTCCGGCTGCGTCAGCGCAAACCAGTCCCGGTTCATGTCGAAAAGATAGTGATTGGACCGCCCGCCCGGCCACGGCTCGTTCCGCTCCGCCGCATAGATGCTTTCGTCGGGCTCCAGACCCTCGCTTTGGCGGTAGCTGTGGACGAACCGGTCGCGCCCGTCCGGATTCTGCAGCGGGTCCAGAATCGTGAGGACATTCGCCAGCACGCTCTCTACCAGCCCATTGTTGCGCGCCGCCAGCAAATGATACGCCGCCAGCATCACCGCCTCCGGCGACGAAATCTCGTTGCCATGCACCGCCGAACTGATCCCGACCACCGCCGGCAGCGTCGCCATCAGCTTCTTCGCTTCATCCGCCGAAGTCTTCCGCGGATCATGCAGCCTCTGCATCCCCGACTTGATCTCCGCAATCCGCCGGATATTCTGCTCCGACCCGATCACCGCATAATACAGCCGCCGTCCCTCCCACGACTTCGCGTACTCGAAGATCCTCATCCGGTTCGGCTGTGCCGCTGCCAGCGCCTCGAAATACTTCTCGATATCCGCCGCCGTGGCATGCTTCGTGCCCGGCGCGAAGCCCAGCACTTTCTCCATCGTTGGAATGGACGGGTTGTACTCCGCTCCGGGCCAGAACTCAAAGTTCTGCCCCAATACCGGCATCAGGAAGACGAAGAGCGAGACCAGAAGCTTCTGCATAAAGAGCTAGCATAGCGCTCCGCGGACAACCCCGCAAAAGCCGTCGAAGTGGACCCTTCCACCCGGGATCGTCCACAATCAAATCAACGATTTCCATGACCGGATTGCTCTTCTCTCTGCTTGGCGGGATCGGCCTGTTCCTCGTCGGCATGGTACTGCTCAGCGACGGACTCAAGGCCTTCGCCGGGAACCGCCTTCGCACGGCGCTGGTTCGCTTCACCGGCCGCCCCTCCGCTGCCCTCGCCTCCGGGGCTCTCGTGACCGCCCTCGTCCAGTCCTCCTCCGCCACCACCGTCACGATGATCGGCTTCGTCAGCGCCGGCCTGCTGACCTTCCCCCAGGCCGTCGGTGTCATCCTCGGTGCGAGCCTCGGAACCACGAGCACAGGCTGGATCGTCTCCGTCCTCGGTCTCAAAATCAGTATCGGCCAGTATGCCATGCCGCTCATCGGTATCGGTGCGTTCGTCCGCCTCCTCGGCCGGGGCCGCTGGCGCTCGCTCGGCTTGGCGGTCGCGGGCTTTGGGCTCATCTTCGCCGGCATCGAAGCGCTGCAAACCGCCATGGCCGGACTCTCCGGCAACCTCAATCTCTCAGGGCTCGATGCCGGTGGTCTCCTTGGCCGCGTCCTCGCCGTGGGGATCGGCGTCGCGCTCACCATCGTCCTGCAATCTTCCAGCGCCGCCGTCGCCACCACCCTCACTGCTCTCCATACCGGTTCCTTGAACTTCGAGCAGGCCGCGCTGCTCGTCATCGGCGCCTCCATCGGGACCACCGTCACCGGCGCGCTCGCCGCTATCGGCGCCAGCGTCCCCGCCAAACGGACCGCCCTCGCCCTGGTCCTCTTCAATTCCGCCACCGGCGTCATCGCCGTCCTGCTGCTTCCGCTGCTGTTGTGGCTCATCGATTGGGGCCAGCGCACTGCCGGTCTCGAAGCCGGCGCCGTCAGCCTCGCCGCCTTCCACACGGCCTTTGTCGCGATCGGCGTCCTCCTGTTTCTCCCGCTCATCGAGAGATTCTCCCGCGCCGTCGAGAACCTGCTTCCAGATCGGGGACCCGCGCTCACCGCCCACCTCGACCGGCTTGTCCTCGATGTCCCCGAGGTGGCGCTTGAAGCCGCCTTCCGCGCTCTGCGCGAAATCTCAATCGAGGCTTTCAACGCCCTCCAGGACAGCCTTCGCGATCCTCCAGGCCGCGCCGTGGATAAGGCGCGCCGAGTCCGGATTCGCGAAGCGATCCGTCAGACCCAGGAATTCCTCGCCGCTATCCCCGCTACCAATGAACCGGGCCCCGCCGCCCTCCGAGTCTCCTTGCTGCATGGACTCGACCATCTCGTCCGCCTGCAAAGCTACCTGAAGCTGCCCGAAAAGCTGATTCAGTCCTTCAACCACGATCCGGTGAAGCCGCCCCTCGCTCGCTGCCACGACATCCTGGAAAGTGCCTCGAACGGACTCCGCGGCTTCGACGCAGGCCCCTGGCTCGATGCCGTTCGCCAGAAGTCCGAATACCTCGGTGAAGCCAACCGCCGCGAACGCCCGAAATTGCTGCAGAAAAGCGCCGCTGGCGCCTGGAACGATGCCGTCGTCCTCGATGCCCTCGACGCCCTTCGCTGGCTCAATACCGTTGGCTATCATGTCTGGCGAATCAGCCACTATCTCGGCGGCGGAACACCCGAAACCGCGGAGCCTGCAGAGTGGGAACCGCTGCGGGAAGAAACCTCCTGACCTACCGCCCCAACTCGAACCCCTCGCCCAGATACACCCGCCGCACTTCATCGTCCAGGGCCAGCGCCGCCGGCGTCCCGGCACGGAAAATCCGCCCATTGTTGATAATGTACGCCCTGTCCGTCACCGCCAGCGTCTCCCGGACATTGTGGTCCGTGATCAGTATCCCGATCCCCGTCGTTCTCAGCGCCGCGATGATCTTCTGCAACTCAATCACCTGGATCGGATCGATCCCCGAGAAAGGCTCGTCCAGAAGCAGAAACTCGGGTTGAATGGACAAGGATCGCGCTATCTCCACCCTCCGCCGCTCGCCCCCCGACAGCATGTACCCCTTGTTCTGCCGGACTTTCTCCAGCCCCATCTGCTCAAGCAGCGACTCCAGTCGCTCTCGCCGCTCGTGCTCCGGAATCGGCAGAGTCTCCAGAATCGCCCGCAGATTGTCCTCCACGCTCAACTTCCGGAACACCGACGGCTCTTGCGGCAGATAGCTGATGCCAACCCGTGCCCGCTGAAACATCGCCAGCGGAGTGATATCGCGCTCGTCGAGCAGAATTCGCCCGGAATCGGGCGTCACCAGGCCCACAATCATGTAGAACGATGTCGTTTTGCCTGCGCCGTTCGGCCCCAGCAACCCCACGACTTCTCCCACCGCCACCGACACTGAAACCCCGTCCACCACCTTCCGGCCCCGGTAGGACTTCGAGATCTCTTGTGTTTTCAGGGTCCGGGGCGGCGATGTGGAAGACACTGGTTCCAATTATCCCTGATGACGGGGCTAGGGGAGAGGTTCACCCGCTCCACCGCCCGTCCCGCCGCCGCTCAAATGGCGGTAAAATCCCAGGTCTTCGCCCGTCGCCGCCTTCGTTAGCAGCAGTATCTGGCCCGTGTGCATCGCAAAATGCTCCACGACGTGATAGACCGCCGCCAACACGGTTACCTCGTAGTTTTGCGGCTTCACCACCTCTAGCAGTCGTGTTTCAGGCAGACCCTCAATCACCGCACAGGCTTCTTCCACCGTTCCGCGCAGCCGCACCAGCAATTGCTCCCGCCCAACCCCGCCTTGCGCGGCAAACTCCTCGTCCCGCCGGCGCAGATCGGGTTGACCCGCCACCCCGGCCAGAATCCACTGACGCACGTTCCCTGACAGATGCAAACACAGATTCCCGGCAGAATTGGACGCGGCGTTCGGCCGCGCCCAAATCTGCTCCTCGCTCAATTTCCCGAGGCAGAACTCAATCCGCTCCACAAACTGCCGGAGTTTGCCGGTCGAAAATTCCTTGAACGCGCTGGCGAGGATGGCCATCTCCGGCCCTTTACAGAATCTGGTCGGACCAGTTCTCCAGTACTGCTTTCACCTTCAGGCAGAACTGGTCGGCCAGTGCGCCGTCGATCAACCGGTGGTCGAAGGTTAGCGCAAGGTAGGCCATCGAGCGGATCGCGATCGCGTCCCCGATCACCACCGGCGCCTTCTCGATCGCGCCCACGCCCAGGATTGCCACCTGCGGCTGATTGATCACCGGCGTGGCAAACAGGCTCCCGAACGAACCGAAGTTCGTGATCGAGAACGTGCCGCCCTGCACTTCATCCGGCTTCAACTGCCGCGACCGTGCCCGAGCCGCCAGATCCACGATCGACCGCTGCAACCCGACGATGTTCTTCTCGTCCGCGCCGCGAATCACCGGCACAATCAGGCCGTTCTCCAGCGCCACCGCGATCCCAATGTTCACCTCGTTGTGGTAGAGGACATTCGTCCCCTCAATCGAGGCGTTCACCACCGGGAACTGCCGCAGAGCTTCCACCGCCGCCCGCGTGATGAACGGCAAGTACGTCAGCCCGAAGCCGTAACGCTGCTGGAAGTCGTCCTTGGCCTTCGCGCGCACCTTCGCGATCTGCGTCATGTCCACCCGGTGCACCGTCGTCACATGGGCCGACGTGCGCTTCGAATGGATCATGTGCTCGGCGATCTTCGCCCGCATGATCGACATCGGCTCCACGCGCGTCTTCAGCGGCGAGGGCTTGGTCGCCGGCGCGCTCTCCGCTCTTTCCGCCGGCGCGGCTGGAGCAGGTGCCGCCGGGGCTGGTGCAGCCGCCGGAGCCGCTGCGGCCGCTTCCGCCGGCTTGCCGCTCATCGCCGCCTCGAGGTCAGCCCGCGTGATACGGCCGCCGGCGCCGGTGCCCTTCACCGACTTCAGGTCAATATTGTTCTCACGGGCCATCCGGCGTACCAGCGGCGACACCGGGCCGGTCAACTCCTCTTCGGCAGCCGCTGGGGGCGCTGCCTCCAATTCGACTTCCCGTGGCTCGTCCTTCGGGGCCTCCGCCTTGGGCTCCTCTTTCGGGGCTTCCTCAGGCTGTGGAGGTTCTGCCGCAGCCGGGGCCGCCGCAGCCGCCTCGTCGCCATCGCCGATCCGCGCCACCACCGCGTTCACCTGCACTGTCTCGCCTTCCTGCGTGAGAATCTCCGTCAGCGTCCCCGCCGCCGGCGACGGAATCTCGGTGTCCACCTTGTCCGTCGAAATCTCGAACAAAGGCTCGTCGCGCTCCACCCGGTCGCCCACTTTCTTGAGCCACTTGGTCAGCGTTCCTTCCACAATGCTTTCGCCCATCTGGGGCATGACGACATCGGCCATGGCTAATCTCCGTTCCTCATCCTGATGCCAGAGGCCGGGCCAGCACGGGCTCGCCCACTCCAGCGGGTTCGTATTCAAAGACTTCCGCGAAAGCCGCCGCCAGCGCTTCCAGCACCAGCCCGCGCTCCGCGCGAACGCCCAATTTCTCCATCGACGTCACCGGCCGCCTCAAGCCGCACGGGACGATATACTCGAAAAATCGCAAATCCGTCTTCCAGTTCAACGCGAAGCCGTGAGTCGTCACCCACCGGCTGATGTGCACGCCCATCGCGCAGATCTTCGCGCCTTCCACCCAGACGCCCGTTGCACCACGGTCCCGCTCGCCGGAAATCCCAAACCGGCCCAGCGCCCGCAGTACCACTTCCTCTAGACCCCGGATGTACGCCACCACGTCCCGTTTCCACTCGCGCAGATCCACAATCGGATATCCGATGATCTGCCCAGGCCCATGATACGTGATGTCGCCTCCGCGGTTAATCTCCACCAGATCCATCCCCAATTCGGCCAGACGCTCCCTGCTGATGAGCAGGTTCTCAAAACTCGCGTTCCGTCCCAGTGTCAATACATGTGGATGCTCGAGGAGCAGCAGTTGATCCGGACCTTCGCCGCGTTTTCGCCGCTCGGCCAGCGACCGCTGCAGCGCCAATGCCTCGCGGTACGGCATCAGCCCCAGATCCCGGACCGCCAGCCTACGCATTGATCGCCAGGCCGTAAACGTTGTTGAACGCTTCGCCCACCGCTTCATACAGCGTCGGGTGTGCGTGAATCGTATGAATCATCGTGTCCACCGTCGCCTCGGCTTCCATCGCCGTCACGGCTTCCGCGATCAACTCGTAGCCGTGAGGCCCAATGATGTGGACCCCCAGAATCTCGCCGTACTTCGCGTCGGCCACCACCTTGACGAACCCGTCGTGGCTGCCCAGAATCGACGCTTTCGAGTTCCCCAGAAACGGAAACTTGCCGATTTTGACGTCATAACCGGCTTCCTTGGCCTGTTTCTCGGTCAATCCGACGCTTCCAATGCCCGGTTCCGTGTACGTCGCGCCCGGAATCCGCTGCTTGTTGATCGGCGTGGTTTCCTTGCCCGCGATGTGCGCCACCGCCACCATACCCTCCATCGTCGCCACATGCGCCAGTTGCGGCGTCCCGGCCACGATGTCGCCGATCGCGTAAACTCCCGGTTCGCCCGTGCGCTGGTATGGATCCACCTTCACGAAGCCGCGGTCCAACTCAATCTTCGTGTTTTCGATGCCCACGTTGTCGGTGTTCGGCTTCCGGCCCACCGCCACCAGCAGCGTGTCTCCTTCGACGTCCTCGGTCGCCCCGCTCGCCAACTGCACTTTCAGCTTCACTCCACCGTCATGCTTGTGCACTTCCAGCACTTTCGCGCCCGGTTCACAGTTGATTTTTTGCTTCTTGAAGCTGCGCAAAAGCTCCTTGCTGACGTCCTCGTCCTCCACCGGAACCAGCCTCGGCAGCATCTCGAAGACCGTCACGTCCGACCCGAACCGCTTGAAAATAGAGGCAAACTCGACGCCCACCGCGCCCGCGCCGATCACCAGCAGGCGCTTCGGCACCTCGCGCATCTGGAGAATTTCGACATTCGTCACCACCCGCGGCGCGTCCACCTCCAGATTCGGCAGCATGCGCGCCTCCGAACCAGTCGCCAGGATCACCGCTTCGGCCTCCAGCACCCGCTTTTCGCCGTTGTTGTCGACTTCCACCTTCCCGCCGCCCAACAGCCGGCCAAAGCCCTGGATCACCTCAACTTTGTTCTTCTTCATCAGCATCCCGACGCCGCCGGCGTGCTTGCTGACGATTTTGTCCTTGCGCTCCAATACTTTGGACAGGTCCAGCCGCGGGTCCTGACAAAAAATGCCCTGCTCCTCGGAGTGTTGGAAGTAATCCCAAACCTCCGCCGTGTGCAGCAGCGCCTTCGTCGGCACGCAGCCAACATGCAGGCAGGTGCCGCCCAGCTTCGGATCCTTCTCGATCAGGGCAGTCTTGAGGCCATACTGGCCCGCGCGAATCGCAGCGGAATAGCCCCCCGGCCCGCTGCCGATGACGATCACGTCGTAGGACATCATACTCAGTGTAGCATCGGCATTTATCCCCATAATGGAAGCATGAGGATCGTTGCGTTGCTGATTCTGGGCGCCTCGCTCGCCGCGTCGCAAGGCCCCCCGGCCAATGCCATCAGTGAGATCCGCGTCGAGGGCAACCAGCGCCTCTCGGTCGAGGAGATCATCCGCATTAGCGGGCTCCGCACAGGCGCCCCCGCCGTGGCCGCGACGTTCGAGGCGATGCGTGACCGGATCATCGAAACCGGCTGTATCGAAACCGTCGGCTGGAAGTGGGCGCCCCGCTCCAATGGCGGATTCGTCGCAACCATTGAAATCGCCGAAGCCAGCCAGTTCCTTCCCTGGACCGTCGACCGGCTCCCGCTCGCTGCCGAAGACATCCAGTCCATCGCCTCGAAACAACTCCCCTGCTTCGGTCCCGAAATCCCCACTTCCGACCGGTACCTGAGCCGCGCCGCCGCCCTCATCAGCGGACTCGCCGCTGCCCGCGGCTTCGAGGATATGGTGATCGCCAAGGTTGGCATCACCGGGCGCGACCAGCTTTCAGTCATCTTTCAACCCCGGACGCCCGCCCCGAATATCGCCGACGTCCGCTTCACCGGCAATCAGGCCATTCGTGAAGAGTATCTTCGCAAGCAGATGGCCGAAGTGGCTCGCGGCGTCCAGTTCTCCGAGACCCTCTTCCGCCAGTTCCTGGACAATCAGATCCGGCCCATGTACGAGAACATCGGCCATTTGACCGTTCAGTTCGGCAAGGTGACCACCACGCCCGCTACCGATGTCACGGGAGTCGTGGTCACGGTCGAAGTCGCCGAAGGCCCCGTCTATCAGCTTGAAGATGTGGAATTCACTGGCCTGCCCCTGCCCCGGGAACTCGTGGATGAACTCGCCGAATACAAACGTGATGAACCCGTCAGTTATTCCAAGATGGCGCTCACCATCGAAAAGCTCTTCACCGAGATGAAGCGCCGCGGTTACCTCAAACCGGAGTACAAGGCTCAACGCAAGATCGACCCGGAAAAGCTGACCGCCCGCCTTCTGGTTGACGTTGAACCGGGCCCCCAGTACCGGATGGGCCGCCTCACGGTCCGCGGTCTTGACGTCATCGGCGAACCCGTTGTCCGCAAAATGTGGACTCTGAACGCCGGCGACCCCTTCCGCGACGATTACCCGGACTTCTTCCTCAACACCATCAAGGAACGAGGTGTCTTTGATTTCCTCGGCTCAACTCGCGCAGAAAAGAAGCTCAATGAGGACAACCGAACCGTGGACGTCACGCTCCACTTCACTGGGGGAGCCCAAGGGCTCGATTCTCGGGCCGTGCCCAAACCGAAACCCCAGCCCTGATTCCAGGCGCTACGCCCAGAACGTCAAATACGGATCTTCCTTTGCCAGCCGTTGGACATAGAGCGCCGCCTCGCGCAGGTGATAGTCGCCCCACATCGACGACTCGCCGCAAGGCACGCTCTGCCCTTCCGGAATGAAGTCCCAGCCGTTCGGCCGGTGGTACACCGAGTGCAGAAGCAGCCCCTGATGATCCGGATTCTTCGATAAATACGGCTCCGCACAGATCGTCTGCATGACCGTCAGACCTGCCTGCAGGTATCGAGTGCCCGCTTCGCCGAGGTACCTGCCCAGCCGGAGCAATCCCTGCGCCGCGATGGCCGCGGCGGAGGCGTCCACCGGCTCATGTTCATTGAACGGGTCCGCTGGCCGGTTCAGGTAGTCTCCCAATCTGTACAGATTCGGCGCGCCCGTGTCCCAATAGGGCACTCCGTCTGTCGGGGTGTGCTCGATGTAGAAATCGCAGGTCGCTTCGGCGGCCTTCCGCATGAATCCTTCGATCGCCGCCCGCCCGCCAAGCGCTTCCAGTTCACTATCCGCGATCGTCTGCAAGAATTCCAACTGCTCCGCAAAGCCGCACATCGCCCAGGCCAGGCCGCGGGTCCACGTCGAAAAAGGCGAGTAGCCCTGCTGCGAATTCGGACACCGGAAGTTGCCGTCCGTCGTGTTGAAAACCGACTCGTGCGCCGTCCGCCCCCGCAAATCGTAAGCATCCCGTCCCTCGCCGTAGTAGACCGAATAGAGGGCCGTCGCCCGGGCATGCTGCACGAGGCGCTCCAGAAGCGAGTGCTTCCGGTCGTTCTCCCCCATCAACGCGTGCCCCAGCCGGTGGCTCACAGCGAGCGCCCGCAGAGAACGGATGGTGTCCACGAACAGCGAGTGGGGCCCGTTGAAGCTGTGGATATACCCGCCACCGGGGATCGCTGTCCAGCGCGCGGCCTGAATCGCTCCGGTCACCTTGAGCGCCAGTTCATGGAAGTGCAATTCCCACTCTGGCGCGTCCACGCGACCCTCCTTGGCCAACCGGTACAGGTTCCCGTACGTCGATACGTTGTTGAATCCGTGATCGTGAACGCCGATGTGGGTCAGATGCGGCGCCATCAGGCCGAGAGTCCGTGCCCGGCCCATCTCAAGGAAGTCCCGGTCGCCGGTGGCGTCGAACTGTAAAAGCGCTGACCCGAACTGAAATCCCTGCGTCCATTCGGTCCAGCCCCGGGCCGTGTATCTGCCAGCGACGGTGAAAACAGGCGCCCCTTGGGCCGGATCGCAACTCCGGTCTATGGAGTAGATCTTCGGCGCGGACGCGGACCAGACATCGGCAATCCGCGGCAGCAGCGCGGAGGGAGTGATGGATGAATCAAGTCGGATCATGGAAGTCTAAACTTCCGATTGTATCCGGGATTCAGGAGGGAGGATGGCGACCCCAGCGGGATTCGAACCCGCGTTATCGCCGTGAAAGGGCGGTGTCCTAGGCCGGGCTAGACGATGGGGTCGCTCTGCAGTGAGCGTTGAAGCGAACCGCTCACAATCTCCAATTGTACCGGGCCGGAGGCAGCAGGTCAAATCTTGAGTCCTCCTCCCAGAAAGAGTTCGTCCAGAGCCTCTGCGGACCGCTTCAGGGCTCCGGACTGCGCGCGCAACTCGTCCGCGGCCGCTGCTGATCCACTGGCATGACCCGCCGCCGAAGCCGAAGCCCTGGCAATATCCGTCATGGCCTGATTCAATTCCCGGATGCCGTGCGCTTGCGATGCCGCCCCGCTCGCGAAATGTCCGGCCAGTTCGTCCAGCTTCTGCGCGGACTCCAGGATACTCTCCAGGTTTCCTGCCGCCTCTCTCGCGTACCCGGCCGCGGCCTGACCCAGGCTGGATGAACTCCGGATCAACGCAGTGGTTTCCTGCGCCGCCTCCGAACACCGGCCCGCCAAGGCCCGGACGGCGTCCGCGACCACCGCAAATCCCTGGCCCGCCGCTCCGGCGCGCGCCGCTTCGACCGACGCGTTCAGCGCCAGCAGATTGGTCTGCATGGCGATCTCCTCGATTGCTTCGATTACCTTTCGCATCTGCCGTGCTGATGTGTCCATCTCGCCCATCGCCGCGGTCAGCCTCACTGTGGAGGCACTTCCCGATTCGGCCGATTCTCTCGCCGCCGAGGCTGCCCGCCGCAGTTTCTCGCTCCGGTTCGTGCCTTCGTCGCTCTGCCTCGCCATTTCCGCGATGGCGCTGCTGATCTGCTCCGCGGCCGCCGCCTGTCGCGAGGATTCGCCCGCCGTCGCTCCACTCACCTCCGCCACATGCCCGGATGCCGCCGTTACCTCCCCCGAAGCTACGTTCAATTGTTCCACGACCACTGCCACGCGCCTCATCCACAAGCGGGCCAATACCCACCACAGCAGGCAGACCGCCACCGCTGTCGCCAATGTGACGCCGGCCAACCTGAACGCGCTCCTCCTCGCCAGCAGACTATTCGCTGCCACTGCCGCCAGAAACTCCTCCTCCGGTACTGTCGCCGCAATTGCCCAATCCCACGGCGGGAAGTAGCGAACATGCGCAATATGCCGCCGCCCTTTCCATAGATGCGGGACAGTCGCACCCTCGCCCGGCCGCAATCCGGCCGCCACCCCGGCCAGCAGTCTCCTCGCCTCCTGCTCCCTCTCCGCCTCGCCGTCCCGGGCAAAAACCACCCTCCCCCGATCCGCCTCCGCTGCGTTCATCACGAACGTGAACCCCGTCTCGCCCACCTTCGTTCCCAGAATGGACGCCTGGATCCGCTCCGTCGCCTTGTCCTCGGGGATTCCGACGAACAGCATCCCCTGGACGCGCCCCCCGGCATCCCGGACCGGTTCGTAGGCCGTCGTATGCCAGCGTCCCACCACCAGCGCCCGCCCCACAAACCGCTTGCCCGCAAGAACCGTCTCCACCACCGCGTTCGCCCGCCCATCTGGTTCTCTTGCGGGAATGAACGTCCCCGTCGCCCGCTTGCCCGCGGCGTCCCTGACGTTCGTCGCCACCCGCAACATGTCTCCACCCCCATTCATGCGCTGGAAGATCGTCGCCGAAGAACCCGTCAGGCTCGTGATTTGATCCAGCAATGGCAACTCCGCCTCTGGCAGCAGCGCAGTCCGCCCAACCGTCGCGATGTCGAGCCGAACCTCCGTCTCGGCCCCAGTCAGCTGATTCCTCGCTTTCCACGTCTGGGTCCAACCGGGCGTGACTCGCAACCCGCCCGTGTCTTCAAGAAGCTCCTGAGCCATGTTCAGGCTGATTCCCGTCGCCTGATCGAGCAGCATCCGGCTCACCGCACACGTGCTCTCAACCCCCCTGGCACCATTCTCCAGCGATTCCGCCGCCAGCTGCCGCAATCCCTCCGCGGCGTTTTCCGATGCTGCCCGGTTCTGGGTCCAGACCATCGCCAGCACCATCAGCAGAGGAGGGACCGACGTCATCACCCCAGCCAGGATCAGGCGCCCCCGGAAATTCAATCTCTTTAACAAGCCGTCATCACTCCACTACCCCTGCTATCGGCGCGATTTGCGCGGCAAATAGTGGCCTTTGGTGGTACCTCTGCGCTTTTTTGTGGATATGATCGAATCACAATGGCAATCTCCCAGTGGTCCCGGCGCGCCCTGCTTTCCACGGCCGCAAGCACCCCCTTCTGGCCTGTTCTGGCTGCATCGCCTGAGTCCCCGTGGCGGCTCTGGTACCGCGAGCCGGCCTCGCGCTGGATCGATGCCCTCCCTCTCGGCAACGGTCGTCTTGGCGCAATGGTCCACGGCGGCGTTGGTTCAGAAATCCTCCAGTTGAACGAGGATTCACTCTGGGCCGGCCGCCCCTATCCGCAGAACGGCGACCGCTTCCGGGATGCCCTGCCCCGCGTCCGCTCCCTCTTGTTTGCCGGTAACTATCGAGAGGCCAACGATTTGGCGGCCAAGACCCTCACCGGCGAATGGGGCAAGTGGTTCGGCGCTCACCAGACTCTCGGTGACCTGATCATCGAAACCGGCCACGCCGGCGCGTCGAATTACACTCGCGGTCTCAATCTGGAAGATGCCACCGCGCGCGTCCACTATCACGCAAATGGGTCGAAATGGGAGCGGACTGTCTTCTCGTCCCGGCCTCAGCAGGCGGTCATCGCCCGTTTCGCCGGCACCGCCCCCGTGCGGCTTCGTGTGACGGTTCGCCGCTCGCAGTGTCAGATCGAGGCTTCTCGGAAGGGCCTGATTTGGCGTGGACAAGCGCCCGAAGGAGGAGTCCGCTGGTTTGCCTGGACTCAGATCATCGCCCCCGGTGGTCAAATCCGCTTTCTGGACGGCTGGGTCGAGGTGGACGGCGCGGATCACGTCTTGCTGTTCACCCGGGCCTGGACCAGTTACTCCGGCACGCCCGAGCCCGAGCCGTTCACTGCTCCAAATCATTCATTTGAAGATCTTTACAAGCAACACCGCGCCACCCACCAGGCGCAGTTCGGCCGCGTTCAGATCGATCTTGGCGGCGCCGGCCGGGCCTCCGTTCCCACCGATGAACGCCTCTACGACGTCCGGGCCGGCGGCGAGGATCCCCAACTCGCTGCTCTTTACTTCCAGTACGGCCGGTATCTCCTGATGTCCTCCTCCCAGCCCGGTTCGCTGCCCGCCAACCTGCAGGGGCTTTGGAATCATCTGCTTGCACCACCCTGGGAGGCCGATTATCACCTGAACATCAACATCCCGATGAACTACTGGCCCGCGGAAGTGACCAACTTGAGTGAATGCCATGAACCGCTCTTTGCATTCACTGAAAGGCTTCTGGAACCGGGCGCCCGTGTGGCCCGCGACTTCTATGGCCTCCGCGGGTCCGTAGCCCACTACACCACCAATGTCTGGGGCTATGCCGAACCGGGTCATGGTCTGCTGTTTGGACTCTGGCCGGACGGACTGGCCTGGTTGGCCCGCCATTTCTGGGAGCGCTGGCTCTACACGGGGGATCTGGAATTCCTTCGCCGCCGCGCGTGGCCGGTTTTCGAGGCCGCGGCTCGTTTTCAGGCCGATCTGCTCGTCGAGGACCCGAAGACCAGGCGACTGGTGCCGGGGCCGGCGTCGTCGCCGGAGAACGCCTACCTGACCGTGGACGGACGCCGCGGCGTGGTCGCGATGGGCTGCACGGCGAGCGTCCAGGCGGTTCGCGATCTGTTTGAAATCGTGATCCAAAGTGCGCAGAATCTCCGTCTGGAGAGCGATCTGACGCGCGAAATTACGCAAAAACTGGCTCAGATGCCGCCTCCCGTTACCGCCGGGCGTCACGGGCAGGTGATGGAGTGGCCGGAGGACTTCGACGAGGCCGAACCGGGCCACCGCCATGTCTCCCATCTATACTCCCTTCATCCGGCGGCTGCCATCGATGCCAGACGGACCCCGGATTGGGCTAGCGCCTGCCGGGTGACGCTGGAGCGGCGCCTGGCCGCGGGCAGCGGCCAGACCGGGTGGAGTGCCGCCTGGATGGTGAACTTCTTCGCCCGCCTCGAAGACGGCGAGAAGGCGCACGAGATTCTGTATAAGCTGCTGCGGCAGTCCACCGAGCCGAATTTGTTCGACACGCATCCGTCGGCGCGCGGGCCGATCTTCCAGATCGACGGCAATCTGGGGGGCTGCGCGGGCATGGCAGAGATGTTGTTGCAGAGCCACGCGGGCGAAATTTACCTGTTGCCGGCGCTGCCGAAGGCTTGGTCCGAGGGGCGGATCAGCGGTCTGCGGGGGCGCGGTGGCTACCTGGTGGATCTGGTCTGGAAGGGTGGAAGGCTCGACGCGGCCACGCTCACGGCGTCGCGAGCCGGGAGGGTCAAAATCAGAACTGCCCGCGGCGTGCAGGAACGAACCCACGCCGCGGGCGAAAAAATCGAGATCCGGGGGTAGTTACAGGGTCTTCAGGTAGGCGATCAGGTTGACGAGTTCGTCGCCTTCGAGGATCTCCTCGAAGCCCGGCATGCCATTGCCGCCCTTTTTGATGATGTCAATGACGTTGGTGTCGTTGGCGTCTTTGCCATTGTGCATTTTTGCCTTCTTGTAGAGACCCTTGAGGCTGGGACCCAGCTTTTTCTCATCAGTGGCGTGGGCGTGGCAGACGCCACATTGTTCATAGACTTCTTTGCCCTTGGCGGCGTCACCCTTCTTCTGGGCAGAGGCAGGGACAGTCAACAGCAGGCAGAACGCGGCAAGAGCCGTGGCGAAGCGCGAAATCATGGATGTACGGAACTCCTTCAGACGGATGTTTGGGGTGGTTATCCCCATTTTACAATTCCCGAGGACGGCCCGGAACGAAACCGCCGCCTTCTGTTCGGATGCGGACTGGCGGTTGAAAGTTGCCGTGAAACCTCACATGCAGCGGAGTTGCAGGCTGTGGGCTGTCCTGAAATACTGGCAGGCGTCATGAAAACCCACCGCCGCGACCTCTTGCGCGCCGCCGTCATCGCCCCTGCCATTCTGCGTGCCCAGAACCGGGCGAGCGACGTGGTCCGGATTGGCATCATCGGGTTGGGCGGCATCAGCCGGGCCCACCTGCGCGAGTTGGCGACGCTGAAGAGCCAGGCACGGATCACGGCGGTCTGTGACATCTATGCGCCGCGTCTGGACGCTGGCGTGACGGCGACGGGGGCAAAGGGGTACCGCGACTACCGGGATCTGATTGCGGACCCGAACGTGGACGCGGTGCTGGTCCTGACTCCGGACCACTGGCACGCCCGGATGGCGATTGACGCAATGCGGGCGGGCAAGGACGTGGATGTCGAGAAACCGATGGCGCTCACAATCGAGGAAGCCCGGGAGATGGTGAAGGTGGCGCGGGAGACCGGGCGGGTGCTGGCGGTGGATTCCGAGCACACCGCCCACGGCATCTGGCCGCCCGCGGCGCACGCGGTGAAGTCGGGAGTGCTGGGCAAGTTGTTGTGGTCGCAAACCTCGCGGTCGCGGAATGACCGGGAGCCGCCCTGGGCCTACCCGATTGAGAAGGGGGTGTCTCCGGACAACCTGGACTGGAACGCGTTTCTGGGCAGCGCGCCGAAGCGGCCGTTTGACGCGGAGCGGTTCTTCCGCTGGCGGCGCTACTGGGAGTATTCGGGCGGGTTGATCACGGATCTGTTTATTCACCACATCACGCCGCTGCTGATGGTGGCGGGGGCGGAGTTTCCGCGGCGGGCGGTGACGTCGGGCGGGGCGTGGCACTTCCCATTGGACGGGCGTCTGGAGACGCCGGACACGATGGTGACGGCGTTTGATTTTCCGTCGAAGCACACGCTGTTGTGCGCGGGGTCGCTGGCGAATTCGGTGGAGTTGCCGATTGTGATGCGGGGGCACGAAGCCAATATCTTCTTCCACGGGCCGGACCACCGGCGTCCGGACTGGTTCATTGTGGAGCCGGAGGGGCCGTATGTATCGACGTTCCGGGACAAGGTGGAGAAGGCGGGGATCGAGGGGCGCTGGTTGGGGAGCGAGGGCTCCGCCGGGGGACGGTTCGCCGAATTGAGCCCGGCGCGGCAGGATGCGTGGATGGCGGGGGCTCTGGGGGAATCGCAGGTGCGTGCGGATTTCGACGCGGCGGTAAAGAAGCAGGCGTCGCTGGAGAAGGACCGGGCGGCGCGGACGGCGTGGTTTGGGCGGATTTACGACGGGCGGCAGAAGGCGGGGCAGGCCCGGCCGCGGTTCCGGGTGGACGCTCCGCCGGCGCCGAGTTTCATGGAGCGGTTTCTGGAGGCGGTCCGGACGCGGGGCAAGCCCGTGTTCGACGGCGACTTGGGCTACATCACGCAGGTGGCGATCGTGATGGCGGTGCGGTCGTGGCGGGAAGACAAGGTGTTTCTGTTTGATCCGGAAACGGAGACGATCCGGGCAGCCTAGTCAGAACTTGAGGAACCAGCCCTTACGGTACATCGCCCAGGCGGCGAGCATGCCGGCGGCGACCATCAGCAGGGCGAACAACAGAGAGGCGTTATATGGGTTCAGGAACGTCGAAAAGGTGGTAAAAAGCGTCTTCCGAATCCCGGTTTCGGCCACGATATCGCCCATGACGCCCGAGAAAAGGTACATCGCGATGGCGTTCATCCCGACGAACTCAATGGGGCGGAGCCATTTGAGCAAGGCGGGTGATTGCGCCGCCAGGTCCCAGGCGGCGAGCGCGACGAAGGAAAGCCCGGCCATCAGCAGCGCGTAGGGGACGGTCCAGAGCAGTTTGTTGATGGGCATGACTGGCTCGATCAGGTAGGCGGAAAGGATCAGGGCGCAGCCGATGAAGACGAAGCGGCCGATCCGCTCCCTCGCCGTCATGTTCAGGCGCAGGAGATGCCCGGCAAGCACGCCGAACAGGGTGGTGGCGAGCGAGGGGATGGTGGAGATGATGCCTTCGGGGTCCCAGTCCTTTGTTTGGGAGTACATGTGGCCCTTCAGGAGGAGGCCATCGACGTAACGGGCGAAGTTGCAGTCCACGGTGAGCGATCCGGCGCCACAACCGGGCACCGGGTAGAAGGCCATCATCAGCCAGTAGGAGGTGAAGAGGCCAAGAATCCAGGCGATCTGGGTCTTCCAGGTTGAGTGGAGGAAGATCAGTGTGGCGAGCAGGTAGCAGATGGCGATCCGCTGCAGGACGCCAGGAATGCGGAGCCCGGAGAACTCGAAGCTGGGGAAGAGGGTCAGGAAGAGGCCGAGGATGAACAGGATGACGGCGCGGCGGAAAGCATGGCCCAGCAATTCGCCGCGCTTCTGGCCTTTCTCGAGGCGGCGGGCGGTGGCGAGGGTGACGGCGACGCCGACGATCCAGAGGAAGAACGGAAAGACGGTGTCGGTGAAGGTCGATCCATCCCATTTGGCGTGGAGCAGCGGGGGGTAGACGTGCTGCCAGGAGCCGGCGTTGTTGACCAGGATCATCGACGCCATGGTGGCGCCCCGGAAGAGATCGAGGGACGCAAAGCGTCCGGCGGGAGGGGTCGGCATACAGGACAAAGAAGATACGATAGCAGAGTGGCGCGCGGGATCCTGGTCCACGGAGATAATCACTTCATTGTGGACGGGCCGAAACCGTCGCCGGCGGCGGCGCTGCGTCTGGTGCGGAGATGGTCGGTCATTCAGATCGGGAGCGGGATCGTGGCGACGGCGGACGACCGGTGGCGGATGGTGACGCGCGAGTACCGCGAGCGGTTGGAATGGGCGGTCATGGTGGCGGGGGAGCGCGGGCCACAGGCGGCGGTGGAAGAGTTGTTGGATGAAATGCGCGCCCGGGGGATCCGGGTGGAGCAATGGCCGGGGGAAGCCTGGCAGGGAGAAGAGTGAATGGCCGATCCGCACAGTTACGCGAACCCCGAAGAGAGCCGTGTCCGGCATCTGGACTTGGATCTGACGGTGGATTTTACGCAGAAGAAGCTGAAGGGGTCGGTGACCCTCGCGCTGGACCCGGCCGGACGGGAACTGGTGCTGGACACGCGCGATCTGGTGATCCAGAAAGTGAACGGCTCGACCGAGGGCTATTCAGTGGGTCCGGCCGACCCGATTCTGGGTTCGCCGCTGCGAATCGTACTGCAGAAGGGCGTCCGCAGCGTGGTGATCGAGTACGAGACCTCGCCCGAGGCGACGGGTCTGCAATGGTTGACGCCCGCGCAGACGGCGGGGAAGCGGTCGCCGTTTCTATACTCGCAGTCGCAGGCGATACACGCGAGGAGTTGGGTGCCGCTGCAGGATACGCCGGGCGTCCGGTTCACGTTCTCCGCGCGGATTCAGGCCCCGGCGCACCTGACGCCGCTGATGGCGGCGGCGCGGGTCTGGCGGGACCGGTTTCACATGCCGCAGCCGGTGCCGTCGTACCTGCTCGCGCTGGCGGTGGGCGAACTGGAGTTCCGGGCATTGGGGCCGCGGACGGGGGTCTGGGCCGAGCCACCGCTGGTGGAGAAGGCGGCGCGCGAGTTCGCTGATGTCGAAAGGATGGTGGAGGCGGCCGAGCGGTTGTATGGGCCGTATTTGTGGGGCCGCTACGACGTGCTGGTGCTGCCGCCGAGTTTTCCGTTCGGCGGGATGGAGAACCCGCGGCTGACGTTCGCCACGCCGACGATTCTGGCCGGGGACAAGAGCCTGGTGTCGCTGGTGGCGCACGAACTGGCGCATTCGTGGTCCGGCAATCTGGTGACGAACGCCAACTGGAACGACATCTGGCTGAACGAAGGCTTCACGGTGTACTTCGAGAGCCGGATTCAGGAGGCGATTTACGGGCGCAAACGCAGCGAAATGGAGTTGTCGCTGGAGGTGGACGCGCTGGTGGAGGAGATGCGCGGGTTGAAGCCCGAGGACACGCGCCTGGTGGTGGATTTGCAGGGGCGGGACCCGGACGACGGGTTGACTCTGGTTCCCTACGTGAAGGGTGCGCTGATGCTGCGGTGGATCGAGGAGAAGCACGGGCGGGCGGCGCTGGACGCGTTCCTGAATGCATATTTCGCGCGTTTTGCGTTCCAAAGCGTGACGACGAAGCAGTTTTTGGACGAGTTTTCGCGTCATTTTCCGGGCGTGGATCTGTCGGCGTGGCTGGACGGGCCGGGTTTGCCGGAGGGCGCGCCGCGGGTTCGTTTCGATTTCGAATCGCGTCCGCGGCGGGAGTGGACGACGCAGGAATGGCTGCACTGGCTGCGGGTGGCCCCGGAGAGTTGGACGGCGGCAAAGATGAAGGAAGCGGACGCCGCGTGGGGGTTCACGGACTCGGGCAACGCGGAAATCGCGGCGCAGTGGCTGAAGATGGCGATCCGGGCGGGGTATGCACCGGCGGAGCGGAGGCTGGAGACGTTCCTGGTGGAAGTGGGCCGGCGGAAGTTTGTGAAGCCGTTGTACGAAGAACTGGCGAAGACGGAGGAGGGCAAGGAGAAGGCGCGGGCGATCTACAGGAAGGCGCGCCCCGGGTACCATCCGATCACGCAGGGGACGGTAGACGGGGTGTTGCGGTAGAGACTGTCCACAGGCAGTGTTTGCGTCAGAATGGAGACAAGTCCGAGGAAATGAATGCAAACCGCCTGAGCAGGATTACGATCGAAGCGGGCAAGTGCGGCGGGCGCCCGTGCATGCGCGGGATGCGGATTCGCGTGACGGATGTCCTGGAACTGATCAGTTCCGGCGCGAGTTTCGACGAGATCCTGGCGGATTATCCGTACTTGGAGCGTGAAGACCTGTTAGCGGCGGTCGAATATGCTTCGGTGCAGACGAGCCACGCCGTCCTGGTCACTCCGTGAGACTTCTGATCGATCAGCAACTCCCTCCAGCGCTCAAACACTTCTTTTCTGAGCGCGGCATTGAGGCTGTGCATGTCCATGAAATCGGGATGGCGGAAGCTTCCGACAGCGAAATCTGGAGCTACGCGCAACTCAACGGATTCGATGTCGTGAGCAAAGACGAGGACTTCTTTCACATGGTGGCGTGCAGCGATCACGGGCCGAGATAAGTCTGGGTCCGATTGGGGAACCGCCCAACAAAGGCGCTGATCCATGCACTCGCGGGCATCTGGCCGGACCTGCGGAGGTGGATTGTGTCCGGTGACCGGCTGGTGGAGATCCGGTAGCCGGATCAGGCGGACAGGCCCACGGCAGGGTAAACGGGGCCAGAACTATGCATAAGAATTCCTCTTCCACGAGTTAGAACCTTTGCAGGGGGTTGAAACCGGATTGCGGGGCCGTCATCCAATGGGACGACGTTTGACTGGCAGCCGATGACTCTGTTCTCAACGCCGAGCCTGTTTGAGCCGAACCCCGGCGGAGAGTTTGCCGAGCGCGTTTGGCGCGCAATTCCGATCTTTCTGCTCCATCAGGTAATCGCAGTGACGTGCTGGCTCCCGCCCTCGCTTCTGCTCCTGCTGGTGTTGAGTCAGGTGGACCGCTCAGCGGCAGACTGGATTATTCCGCTTCTTCCCGGCCCTTGGTTCTGGCTGGCGACCCTCTATTGGATTCCGGTTGGGTTGCTCTACAAGTTTCCCTGGCTGCGCGTGGGCGGCGGTTGGACCTGGGTTCTCCCAGCGGTTCTCTTCGGGGCAAGTTACTCACGAGACACCCGGCTTTTCGGCGAAGACGCCGCCCGGGAGATGTTCCTGGGCCGAGGAAACGCCGGTGAGGGATTACATCTGCTGTTCATGACGCTGCCGGCCGCCGCCGCGGTGGTTTATTCGATCGGCGCTGCGACGGCCAGGTTCGCGTTCGGTCGATTCTACTTCTCCAGCAAGAACCCGCCGGCGATCATGGCGTCGACTCCGGAGGAGTAAAAGCTGCGGACGGCGTCGCGGGGGGTGCAGACGAGGGGGTCGCCGAAGAGGTTAAAGGAGGTGTTGTAGAGGACGGGGAGCTTGGTTTTCTGGCCCCAGGTGTGGAGGAGGCGGTGGAAGAGGGGGTTTTCCGACTCTTCGACGGCGTGGACGCGAACGAGGCCATCGCCGAGGGTGGCGCTGGCGAAGGTTTCGCGGTGTTCGTCCCTGACGCGGCCGACGGTGGCGATGAAGCGGGCGTTGGGGCCGACGTCGAAATACTGGGAAGCGAGTTCGGCGGGGACGCTGGCGGCGAATTTGCGGAACGGTTCGCGGTGCTTGATGAAAACGTTCAAATTCTCGGTGGAGTAAGGGTTTAAGGGCGAGGCGAGGATGGAGCGGTTGCCGAGGGCGCGCGGACCGAATTCCATACGCCCCTGCATCCAGGCGACGATCTTGTCGGCGGCGAGTTGTTCGACGGCGGCGCCGATGACCTCGCCGGTGGTGAGCAGGTAGCGGAACCGGAGTTTGCAGTTTTCGAGGATCTGCTTGACGTCCTCCGGGTTGTAGGCGGGGCCGAGCGAGAGCGAGGCGAGGGGATGGCGTTCGCGGCGGCCGTGCAACTGGTGCCAGGCGTGCCAGGCGGCGCCGAGGGCGGTGCCGGCGTTGCCCGCGGCGGGTTGGACATAGACGTTCTTCCAGCGGCCGGAGCGTTCGAGGGCGGCGATGAGCAGGACGTTCATGGCGAGACCGCCGGCGAGGCAGAGGTTCTCGCCTTCACCGGCCATGGAGAGGACGGCCTGTTCGACGGCGTGCTGGACGCTGGCGGCGAGGTTGCGCTGCTGTTCTTCGGTAAGAGCGGAATCGCCAGTGATGCCGAGTTTGTCTAGGAAGGCGGCGCTGAAGCCGCCGAGGCCGGGGCGGTCGGCGTCGTAGGCGGTAAGATCGACGCGGGGCCAGCCATCGGTGAGGTTGAGGTGGTCGAGGAAGGCGGCGGCGTGGGTGGGCGTGCCGGCGGTGGACATCCACTGGACCTTGTGCTCATCGGAGCGGGGATGGAAGCCGAGGAGTTCGGTGACGCGGCTGAAGAGGTCGCCGAGGGAGTCGGGGTAGTAGAGTTCGCGTTCGAGGGTAAGCCGGGCGCCGTTGCCGTGCCAGAGGGCGCCGCAGCGGAAGTCGCCGGAGTGGTCAAGCGTCAGCACGGTGGCGCGGTCGAAGGGCGAGGCGAAGAAGGCGGAGGCGGCGTGGGACTGGTGGTGTTCGACGGGGGCGATGCGGGCCTCGGGGAACATGGCGCGGACGCTGAGGTGGAGGCGGGTTTCGCCGCGGGTGCCGAAGGGGCGGGCGATGGCGACGGTATCGACCTCACGCGGGGGGACGCCGGCGACGCGCAGCGTTTCGCGGATCAGTTCGGCGGGAAAAGCGCCGCGTTCAAAGCGGCGGTGGAGTTTCTTCTGTTCGATGGCTGCGACGACGCGCCCGTCGCGCATGATGGCGCAGGCGGGATCGTTGAGCAGTCCGCCGAGTCCGAGAATTGTCATAGGATTAGCTTTTCCCCTTTCCGGCTTTTTGTGATTTTTCGATTTTGGCCCAGGTGTCGCGGAGGCCGACGGTGCGGTTGAAGACCGGCCGTCCGGGTGTGGAATCCTTGTCCACGCAGAAGTAACCGAGACGTTCGAACTGGTAAAGGCCGCCGGGCGCGGCGGCGGCGAGGCTGGGTTCGAGCTTCGCGTCCGGCACGGTGACGAGGGACGAGGGGTTCAGGTTGTCCATCCAGTCGCCCCCCTCGGGGGCTTCGTTGGGGTTTTCGACCTGGAACAGGGTGTCATAGAGGCGGACTTCGGCTTCAACCGCGTGGGCGGCGGAGACCCAGTGGATGGTGGACTTCACCTTGCGGCCGTCGGGCGTGTTGCCGCCTTTGGTGGCGGGGTCGTAGGTGCAATGCACTTCGACGACTTCGCCGGCGTCGTTCTTGGCGACACCCGTGCAGCGGACGAGGTAGCCGTAGCGGAGGCGGACTTCATTGCCGGGGTAGAGGCGGAAGTATCCTTTGGGCGGTTCTTCGCGGAAGTCGTCCTGTTCGATGTAGAGCACGCGGGAGAAGGGAACCTCGCGAGAGCCGTAGGAGGCGTCCTCGGGGTTGTTGACGGCCTCCATCATCTCGGTCTGGTCTTCGGGGTAGTTGTCGATGACGAGTTTAAGGGGCTTGAGGACGGCCATGGCGCGGTGGGCGCGGCGGTTCAGATCCTCGCGGACGGCGTGTTCGAGGAGGCCGAGTTCGATAATGCCGTTGGTCTTCGACACGCCAATGCGCGAACAGAAGGTGCGGATGGCTTCGGGGGTGTAGCCCCGGCGTCGGATGCCGCTGATGGTGGGCATGCGGGGGTCGTCCCAACCGGAGACGACGCCCTGCTGGACGAGCGCCAGCAGGCGGCGCTTGGAGAGCAGAGTGTAGGTGAGGTTGAGGCGGTCGAATTCGATCTGCTGGGGCGGGAAGATGCCGAGTTCGCGGATGTACCAGTCGTAGAGCGGGCGGTGGTCCTCGAATTCGAGGGTGCAGATGGAGTGGGTGATCTGTTCGATGGAGTCCGACTGGCCGTGGGTGAAGTCGTACATGGGATAGATGCACCAGGCGTCGCCGGTGCGGTGATGGCTGGCATGGAGGATGCGGTACATCACCGGGTCGCGCATGTTGAGATTGGGCGAGGCCATGTCGATCTTCGAGCGGAGGGTGCGGGTTCCGTCTGGGAATTCGCCGGCCTTCATGCGTGTGAACAGGTCAAGGTTTTCCTCGATGGAGCGGTTGCGCCAGGGGCTTTCCTTGCCGGGTTCGGTGAGGGTGCCGCGATGCTGCCGGACCTCCTCGCTGGTGAGGTCGCAGACGTAAGCTTTGCCGGCCTGAATGAGCTGGACGGCCCAGTCATAGAGTTGCTGGAAGTAGTCGGAGGCGTAGTAGACGGCGTCGGGGGTGAAGCCGAGCCAGCGGACGTCCTCGATGATGGATTCGACGTATTCGGACTCTTCCTTGCAGGGGTTGGTGTCGTCGAAGCGGAGGTTGCACTTGCCGTTGAACTCGATGGCGAGGCCGAAGTTGAGGCAGATGGACTTGGCGTGGCCGATGTGGAGGTAGCCGTTGGGCTCGGGTGGGAAGCGGGTTTGGACGCGGCCGGCGTGCTTGCCGGAGGCGATGTCGGCGAGGACGATATCGCGGACGAAATTCGACGGGCGTGGCGCTTCGGCGTTGGGGGCGGGGTTTTCGGGATGGGCCATGGGGAGAAAGTCTTTCCTGCTACGAACGGAGCATCGCGAGGGCGCGGTCAAGGCGAACGAGGGTGAGTTCGCGGCCGAGCACGGCCAGGGTTTCAAACAACGGCGGCGCGACCTTGCGGCCGCAGGCGGCGACGCGAATGGGCTGGAACATCTGACCGGCCTTCACGCCAATCTCGGCGGCGGCGGCGCGGAGAGCCTGGTCGAGGCCGTCGTGGGTGAATTCAGCGGCGGCCAGGACGGTCTTCGCTCGCTCCAGGACCTTCGCAGCCATCGCGGTATCGCCCTTCTGGGGGACGAGTTCGGCGGGATCGAAAGGCGGCAGCGGCTCGAGGAAGAAGAAGTCGGCGACGGAGGCGAAATCGCGGAAGGTCTTCATGCGCTCCCGGATGAGCGGAGCGATCTGGAGCAGTTGGCCCGGGGCGGGGGACCACCCGGCGCCGGCGGCCCAGGGCTCCAGCCTCGATGCGAGGGTGTCGACCGGGAGCGCGTAGAGGTGCTGCGAATTGAGCCAGAGGGCTTTGGGGTCGATCGGGTCCTCGTCAGAGAAGTTGACTACGGCGTTCGAGCGGTTGATGCCCTCGAAGGAGAAGATGGCGGCGATTTCGTTGATGGACATCTTCTCTCGGTCGTCTTTTGGGTTCCAGCCGAGCAGGCAGAGGAAGTTGATGTAGGCCTCGGGGAGGAAGCCCGCGTCGCGGTAAGTGGTGACGCTGACCACGGGGCCATGCTTGCGCTTGGAAAGCTTCGCGCCGTCGGGCGCGATCAACAGGGGGAGGTGGGCGAAGCGGGGGGCCGTGGCGCCGAGGGCGTCGAAGATGAGAATGTGTTTGAAGGTGTTGGTAAGGTGGTCCTGGCCGCGGATGATGTGGCTGATGCGGAGGTCGGCATCGTCGGCGCAGGAGGCCATGTGATAGGTGGGCAGGCCATTGGACCGGAGCAGGGCGAAGTCCTCGATATCGGCAGTGGACTTGGACTGCGCGCCGTAGACTTCGTCGGTAAAGGTGATGTCGCGGACCGGTTCCCGGGGCACGCGGAAGCGGAGGACGAAGGGTTCGCCGGCGGCGGCGCGGCGGTCGGATTCCTCGCGCGGGAGTTCACGCATATCGGGGTTGCAGAGCCAGGTGGCGGCGCCGGTGGCATGGGCCTTTTCGGCGGCTTCTTCGGCGGGCGTGAAGTCGCGGTAGGCGTGGCCGGCTTCAAAGATCTTGCTGGCGAGTGTTGCGTGGAGGTCGAGGCGTTCGGACTGCCGGTACTGTTCGTCCCAATCGAGACCGAGCCAGCGGAGGCCGTCGAAGATGGAGTCCTCGGAGGTTTGGGTGTTGCGTCCGGCGTCGGTGTCGTCGATACGGAGGATCATCGTGCCGTCGTGGCGGCGGGCGAAGAGCCAGTTAAAGATAAAGGTCCGGGCACTTCCGATGTGGAGGTAGCCGGTGGGCGAGGGGGCGAAACGGACGCGGAACATTCAGCTTATAGTGTACTACAGGATTGAAATTGAAGGACTTAGGAAGAACCAGGCGCTGCCCGTTCCGGGTATGGGCGGTGATAGCAGGGGTAGCTTGAATGTGTCCTGCCGTTGACCTGAATTCCGGATTCGATCTCAAGAATCGCGGCAAAACCGCCGATCAGCAGTGCAGGTAGTCGTGCGCTCCAGAAACACAGTCTTGCTCGTATGGATCGCCCTCTGGGCGGCATCTCCGGCCCTGGGGCTGAATCCTTCCAAGTCACTGAACCAGTACCGGTTTCAGATCTGGGAGGAGACTGAAGGACTCCCCCATTACAGTATCAACGCCATCACTCAGGGTGGGGAAGGTTACCTTTGGCTCGCCACCTACTACGGCCTGACGCGATTCGACGGCGAGCAATTCGTTGTATTCGACATAGCAAACACACCCGCGTTGCCGAGTAACCAGGTCCTGGCGCTGACGACAGATTCCTCGGGGCGAGTCTGGATCGGGACGGGCAAGGGCCTGGCCGTCTGGGAGGGGGGGCGGTTCCGCCGGGTGGAGGATCCGCGGTTCGAGGGGCGGCAGGTCCGGGCACTGGCAGTGGGCCGGAGAGGGGAACTCTGGGCTGGGGTGAATGGTGCTGGCCTCTTTGTCCTGCGAGGGGACCGGTTCGAGTTGCTAGGAATGGAGGCGGAGACGATCAGGTCCATCGAGCCCTCGCGCCACGGAGGGTTGTGGGTCGGTACGCACTCAGGACTCCATCATCTCGCGGAGGGGCGGAACCGGCGGTGGGGAGCGGCCGACGGATTGCCAGATCAGAGAGTGCTCACGGTAATAGAGGACCGGGATGGGACGCTGTGGGTCGGCACCGTGGAGGGTTTGGCCAGACTCCGGGACGGCCGGGTAGAGAGTTTCACCCGCGAACCCACTCTGAAGCGGCATGTGGTTTGGACGCTCCGGATGGACCGCGACGGCAGCCTCTGGATTGCTCTGCTGGGCGGAGGGCTGGTGAGGTACACCGGCGGCCGGTTCGAGCATTTTGAAAACCCGCGGCCCTTTTCGAGCGAGTCTCTGACGGCGCTGTATGAAGACCGGGAAGGCAGTCTCTGGATTGGAGCGAGCGGCGGGGGGCTGAGCCGGTTGCATGACGTCGCGTTCCAGACTCTGACGACGGCGAACGGATTGGGAAGCAACCTGGTGCAGGCGGTGGTCGAAGGTCATGACGGGTCGATGTGGGTGGCGCTGAATGGGGGAGGAATCAATCAGATTGCCCCGGATGGCCGGGTGATTGCGCATTGGAGCCGGGACAATGGACTGCCCAGCAACGACATCTGGACGGTTCTGATCGACCGGCGCGGCGACTTGTGGGGTGGGGCCTTCAGCGGAGAGGTCTTCCGGATCCGGAATGGCCAGGTGCGGACGTTCGGACGGGCTGACGGCCTGCCGGGCAGGGCAGTGCTTTCGTTGCTCGAAGACCGGCGCGGCGCCATCTGGATCGCGACGATCCAGGGAGGACTCTGCGTGCTGGACGGCGGACGAATCCGGACGTTCACAACGGCGGACGGTCTGGCGAGCAATCAGGTTCGCGTCGTCCACGAGGACCGTGCCGGTCGCCTGTGGATTGGCACGGAGAAGGGCCTGAATATCTACGAGGGCGGGAAGTTCAGGACCTTCACGCGCGCCGACGGGCTTGCCGGGGACTTCATCTTCTCCGTGTACGAGGAGCAGGGGGGGGATTTCTGGCTCGGGAGTTTCGATGGGGGGCTGACCCGCTACCGCGACGGCCGTTTCACGGCATTCACGCCCGAGAAAGGCTTTCCGGCGCGGGTGGTACTGCAGGTGTTGGAAGACGCACAGCAGCAATTCTGGTTCAGTTCAAGTTCGGGGATCTTCCGGATCGCCAAGCAGGACCTGAACCGGTTCGCCGAGCGGGGGGAGGGGCCCATCCCAGCGCAGGCATTCGGAATCCCCGATGGCCTGAACAGCCGTGAATGCAATGGGGGGCAGCCATCGGGTGTCCGCGGCCGGGATGGGCGGTTGTGGTTCCCGACGATGAAGGGACTTTCCGTGGTGGATCCCCAGCGAATTCCCCGCAATGATCTGCCGCCTCCCATCGTCATGGAGACATTGAGGGCTGACGGAATTGCCTATCCGGCGCGAGGGGCGGTCCACCTCCCAGCGGGCACGCGCCATCTGGAAATCAGCTTCGCCGGGCTCAGTCTGGTTGCTCCGGGCAAGAATCAGTACAAGTACCGGCTCATCCCTTACGATTCAGAATGGGTCTCTGCCGGCAACCGCCGCACGGTTTACTTCACGGGCCTCCCCCCGGGGGAATACCGGTTCCAGGTCATCGCCGCGAATCCGGATGGTGTCTGGAATGAAATTGGGGGAGAGGTTTCTTTTGAGGTGGCGCCGTACCTGCACCAGACTGCGGGCTTTGCCGCTGCCGTGCTGCTGGGGGGAGGTTTGCTGGTCTGGGGTGGACACCGGGTGAGGATGAGGCGGCTGGTCCGGTTGAATCAGGAGTTGGAGACGAGAGTTGAGGAGCGGACGGCGCGCCTGGCGGAAACCAATCGCGAGATGCGCGGGCTGATTCAGGAACTGGATACGGCGCGCACCCGGGCCGAGACGGCATCGCGAGTCCGCAGCGAGTTCGTGGCGAATGTGAGTCACGAATTGCGGACGCCGATGAATGGAATCATGGGCATGGTGGGATTGACGCTCGATACGGACCTGAGTGCGGACCAACGAGAATGCCTCCAGTTAACGCAGGAGTCCGCCCAATCCCTTCTGTTGCTGCTGGACGACATTCTCGACTTCTCCAAGATCGATGCGGGCCGGATGGAGATTCAGGAAGTGCCGTTGAACCTGGCGCAGTGTATGGATGGGGCGCTGCGCATCATGAGACCTCGGGCCCGGGCGAAGGGACTTGAACTGGAATGGAGGGTGGATGCCGCCCTGGTCCGCCCGCTCCTTGGCGACGAGGCGCGGGTGCGTCAGGTGATGCTGAACCTTGTCGGCAATGCCATCAAGTTCACCGAAAGCGGCCGCGTGAGTGTCGATGCCACGATGGCGGAGGAGACGGACGCGGAGATCCGCGTCCACATCGCCGTGCGCGACACAGGGATCGGAGTCCCCGCCTCCGAACTGGCCTCGATCTTCGAGCCGTTCCGGCAGGCGGACAACTCCACAACCCGGCGTTTCGGAGGGACCGGTCTCGGCCTGACCATCAGCGCCCGGCTGGCCGAGGCCATGCACGGGCGGCTCTGGGCCGAGAGTCAGGAAGGGGCAGGCAGCACATTCCACTTCGAAGCGCCATTCCGGAAGGCTGCGGATCGTGCGGAGGAGGATCCGCCGCGGCCGGTTGAACCGATGGCCACCGAATTGCTTCCGCTCATGGTGCTACTGGCCGAGGACAACCAGATCAACCAGAAGGTGGCCGTGAGGCTTCTGGAGCGCCAGGGCTGCCGGGTCGATGTTGCCAACGACGGCCGCGAGGCGGTCGAACTCAGCCAGAAGCGCGACTACGACGTCGTTTTGATGGACCTGCAAATGCCCGGGATGGACGGGTTGACCGCCGTGGCCGCGATTCGCGAGCGCGAACGCACTTCCGGTGGGCACGTGCCCATTATTGCGCTCACCGCCCATGTGATGGCTGGCGACGAGGCCCGTTGCCTGGCCGCCGGTATGGACGGGTACGTCTCAAAGCCAGTCAGCCAGGAACGACTGACCGAGGCTCTGGCCTCCGTCAAGGCTCGGCGCAGGCAAGGCGGCAATGGAAATGCGAGCCCGCGCAGTCAGCCTCGCCGGCCATGAATGTGAAACGGCACGTAATATCGAGGGTCGTCGTCGCGGGAGACGAGCGTGAATCCGGCATCGCGCAGGAACTGCTCGACGAAGGCCCGGGTGCGGAAATCCTCGCCTTCGCCGCGGTCTGCGCGGAAATCATGCGCGCAGATGCAGGCCCACTGGACCCGCTTCATGGCTTCCTTCATGCCGGGTAGCGCGAAACGTTCGGCGCCCTCGATGTTCATTTTGAGGAAGTCGATCTTCTCGATGCCGTGGCGGCGGCAGAGAGCGTCGAAGGTGATGCCCTCCACCGGATGCGAAGTCGGCGATGCCGTGCCCTCGCGGACGTAGTTGGATTCCCAAACCGGCAGCGTCTCGATCTGGAACTGCCCCGGTTTGTCGAGGCACGCCAGATTCAGGCAGGTGACATTCCTGAGTCCATGCTCATCGCACAACGCGGTCAGGGCGGCGAACGACTCCGGATGCGCTTCGATGGCCCAGACGCGGCCCGCCGGACCGACGGCGCGGGAGAAGGCATAGACGTCCTCGCCGCGCCCAGCCCCTACGTCCACAATGACGTCACCTGTGTGCGGTTTGTACACGTGGAACCAGTAATCGTTGGCGTCGCGCAGGTATTTCGCGAGCCGCTCCTCGGGCGACAGCGGCGGCTTAGGCGTCGACATGATCCGAGAAGAAGTGGTCGATCGATGCGCGCATCTGCGCCGAAACCGATTCGGGCAGCTTCTGCATCTCTTCACGCGAAAGCGGCTTGAATGCCTTGGCGACCCGGATATTCTCTTCGAGGTACTCGAGTTTGGGCATTCCGCAAACGGCGGCAGAAACGGGCAGCGACATCGCGTAGCGCATCAGCATCTCGATGGAGGCCGCCGGCAGCAGTTTGTCCTGCGCGAACACCTTCATCGCGGTCAGGCCCATGTTCTTCTTGAGCGCCACCGGCATGGCGATCCGTTCAAAGCCCGAGGCGCCCGTCTGCCCCTCGCCGATCCGGTTCGACGGCGCGGAATTGCCGATCTGTCCGATGTTGAGCGCCATCTGGACCGAGTCCAGGTCATGCCGCTCAAGCATGGTCTTCGTGACCTGCGGATTCGTGTGCGAAGTCACGCCGATGAAACGCGCCACTTTCTGTTCGCGCATCTGGTAGAGCACATCGAGAATGTTGCCCTTGGCCTCGACCTCCGCCAGATCTTCTTCGCTGCCCAGGGCATGGATATGCATCAGATCAACCTGCTGTGTGCCGAGCAGTTTCAGGCTGCGCTCAATCTGCCGCTTGGCTTCGTCGCCTTTCCGCGGGGTGATCTTGGTGACCAGAAAGAAGTTCTTCTTGTGGGTCTTCAGGTATTCGCCGACCCAAGTCTCGCTCTGTCCGTCTCCGTAGCTGGCGGCGGAGTCCACATAGTTGATCCCGGCCTTCAATGCGCGATCGAGCGCCTCGAGGCCCTTGTCGAGATCCTTGTACATCAGCCAGCGCGAGCCGGCTCCGAGGGCCAGCAGGGACACGCGCTCGCCGGTCTTGCCGAGCGTGCGCATCGGCATGCCGGTCTTCGGGTCCTGCGCGGTGGCCACTGCCTGCGCGGCAAGCGCGGAGAGCGCGGCCCCTTCGAGAAAATTGCGTCGGGTGAGACTCATCGGCGAAAAGCTCCTTGCCGGTATGGTATCGCAGGTGCTACTCGCCCAGAAGGTGCAGGACGAGTGACCGCCGGTGAGGCGCCGCGCGGTGCTCGAACAGGTAGATGCCCTGCCAGGTGCCGAGAACCGGGTGGCCGTCCATCACCGGAATGCTCAACTGCACGCCGGTCAGCGCGCTGCGGATGTGAGCAGGCATGTCGTCGGGACCCTCGATCGTGTGGACATAGAGCCGGTTGTCCTCCGGCACAAGCCGCTCGAAAGCCGCCTCCATGTCCGTCTGCACGTCCGGGTCCGCATTCTCCTGAATCACGAGTGAAGCCGACGTGTGCCGGCAGAAAATCGTCAGCAACCCGGTCCCGATTTGAGAGGAACGAACCCACGCAACCACTTGTGGTGTGCATTCGTACAATCCTTTACCTCGGGTTTGCAGGTGAATCGTCTCGACCGCCTGTCTCATGCGAACCCCTACTCCACCGTCACGCTCTTGGCCAGATTCCGGGGCTGATCGACATCGCAGCCCCGCCGGACCGCAACATGATACGCCAGCAACTGGAGCGGCACGACCTCCAGGACCGGCAGCAGCAACTCCGGCGCCGGAGGCAGCCAAATGGTCTGGTCCGCCGTGACTTCCACCTCCACGCTGCCCTCGGTGGCCAGCGCGATCACCCGTCCGCCGCGCGCCTGGACCTCGCGGATGCTGCTGAGAGTCTTCCCGTAGCGCAGGCGGGAGCCCTCGTCCCGCGGATCGTGAGCGGCCACCACCACCGTCGGCAAATCTTCATTGATCAGCGCGTTGGGCCCATGCTTCATTTCGCCGGCCGGATAGCCTTCGGCGTGAATGTAGGAGAGCTCCTTCATCTTCAGGGCGCCTTCGAGGGCCATGGGATAGTGAATTCCGCGTCCCAGAAAGAGAAAATCCGTGGCGCGATGATACCGGTCCGCCAAGGCGGCGTACTCCCGGTCATCCGCCAGCACCGCCTCCAGCATCTCGGGAATCCGCAGCAATTCCTGGGTCCATTGCTGAGATTCATCCCCGGTCACTCTTCCCCGGACTTGCGCCAGAAACAGCGCGAACACGAGCAGGGCCGTCAACTGCGTGGTGAAGGTCTTGGTTGAGGCCACGCCAATCTCCGGACCGGCGTGAGTCAACAGGGTCCCCGACGCCTCGCGCGACAGCATGGATCCCATTGCGTTACAGATCGCCAGGGTCGGCGAACCCAGTTGTCGCGACTTCCGCAGAGCGGCGAGCGTGTCGGCGGTTTCGCCCGACTGCGAAACCAGAACTGTGAGCGTTTCGGGCCCCAGGATGGGATCCCGGTAGCGGAATTCCGAGCTGTAATCGACATGCGCCGGAACCCGGGCCAGTTTCTCGATCATGAACTTGCCCGCCAGCGCGGCGTGCCACGATGTGCCGCACGCCACCAGGCGCACACTCGTAAACTTCTCGAACTCCCCGCGCCGGATATCGAGTTCATCCAGAAACACCAGCCCGGACTCCTGCCCCACGCGCCCCACCAGAGTGTCGCGCACCGCGCGCGGCTGTTCGTAGATCTCCTTCAGAGTGAAGTGCCGGTAGCCGCCCTTTTCGGCCATGATCGGGTCCCAAAGCACCCGTGCCATCTGGCGCTTGACCGCCCGCCCGTCGAGATCGGTCAGGTAGACTTCCTCCTCTGTCAGTACGGCCACGTCGCCGTCGTCCAGGAAGCACATGTCGCGCGTGTGGTTCAGGATCGCCGGTACATCCGAGGCCACGAAGTTCTCGCCTTCGCCCAGGCCGATCACCACGGGCGGCCCCTGCCGCACCGCCACGATCTTGCCGGGTTCCCGCGACGAAATCGCGGCAAAGGCGTACACCCCCTGCAATTCGCGCGCCGCCGCGCGAACGGCGTCCTCCAGCGATCCGCGGTAATGCTCCTCGATCAACTGCGGAATCACCTCGGTGTCCGTGTCGGTTACAAATGGCCGTCCTGCTTTCTCCAGCCGTTCCCGCAACTCGAGATAGTTTTCCACGATCCCGTTATGGACGACCGCCACCCGCCCGCCGGAGTCCTGATGGGGATGCGCGTTCTGTTCCGTTGGCCGCCCGTGGGTCGCCCAGCGTGTGTGGCCCAGCCCATAACCGCCCTCGATCGGATTCAGCCGGACCGCCTCTTCCAGGTTGTGCAACTTCCCCGGCGCCCGCCGGACGGTCAGCCGGCCTTCGCCGTCCACCACTGCCACGCCCGCGGAATCGTAGCCTCGGTATTCCAACCGGCGCAGGCCTTCGAGCAGAATCGGCACGGGCCTGCGCCCGCCCACGTAGCCGATGATTCCACTCATCCGCGCGGCCCTCCTTCCGTCGCTAGTCCACCAATTCCACCCGGTAATCTTCAATTACCGGATTGGCCAGAACATCCTGCGCCACCTGGTCCAGCAGTGTGCGCGCCGCCTCCACGGCTACTCCTTCCCCCAACTCCACCTCGAAAAACTTGCCCTGCCGCACTTCCGCAATCTCGGGGTGTCCCATCGACGCCAGCGCCCGCTGAATCGTCTGTCCCTGCGGATCGAGGACCGTCCGCTTCAATGTCACGTAAATTTTTGCTTTCATCTCGGGTACCTCTCCAAGAATACCGGACTTGCGCCCCGCGAAACCTCCTCCCTCCCGGCGGCATCCCTTAAGAGTTATGACTCTTCGTTCCGCTCTCGGTACCCTCGCGCTGCTGCCGGCCCTCGCTCTGGTCTCCCAGGCGGGCGAGCCCACGCCTGGCGTGAAGCTCTTTCACGAAAACAAGTTCAGTGAAGCGGAAAAGGCGCTCCGCGCCGAACTCTCCGCCCATCCCGATCACCCCGATGTCGCCGCCCACCTTGCATTGGCCCTGCTCCGTCTCAACAAAGGGGACGAAGCCCGCGCCGCAGCGGGAAAGTCCGTCGAAATTGCCCCCGCTCAGGCTGTCACCCAGCTGGCCGCCGCCGAAGTTGCCGCGGAGCAGAACCGCCCCGATGATGCCGCCCGTGCTCTCGCCGCTGCCGAAGAGGCCGATCCCAAACACCCGCGTCTGCCCTACGTGCAGGGCCTTCTGAAGGTCGTCAAGAAGGACTTCCGGGGCGCCGCCGAGGATCTCGAAGCCGCGTGTCAGAAGGAACCCGGCAACGCCTACGCGCACTACTACGCCGGCCTCGCCTACAACCAGGTGAAACGCCCTGACCGGATGGTCAGCCACTTCGAGACCTTTCTCAAACTCGCGCCCACCGCTCCCGAAGCCGCCCGTGTCCGCTCCGTCATGCGCACCGTCCGCTGATCCGCGCTAAAACGGATATAGATTGAGGCGGCTTCTTCGAATCTCGGGTTGGACCCTTGGCGTTCTGCTGCTGCTCCTGCTGGCGGCGGTCAGCGCCTTGCACGCTCCCGCTGCGCGCTACGCGCTGTTCCACCAACTGCAGGAGATGCTGCGCGAGCAGGATGTGGATCTGCGCCTCGGCACACTGGACTACAGCCTTCCGGCTCTGACCGTCTGGATCGGTGGCCTCGAAGTCCGGGCGGTCAGCCAACCCGATCTGCCTCCACTCCTGACCGCCCGGAGCGCGGAGCTCAGCCTGCGCTGGCGCTCCCTCTGGTCTGACGAGATCGATATCGAGCGTTTCCTCGTGGATCGCCCCAACGTCACTCTCGTCTTCACGCGCGATGGCGCCTCCAACATCCCCCGGATCCCCGAATCCGATCCCCCTGACCCCGATGTGCCCACGCTGCCCATCTGGCGAGCTTCGCTCGTCCGGTTTAGCGGCGGAGCCCTCGTCATCCGCGACGAGGCGAACGATTTCCATGCATCCGCCCCGGAGTGGCTGCTCAGCCTGACCGGCGAGGACCTCTACTTCGGCAACCAGCAACCCGGCGAAATCCGCCTCCGGGAAGACGGCGCCACGCTGCGACACCTCTTCCTCCAGGGCCGTCTGGAACCCGAACCCCTCGCTTTTCGCGATACCCGCTTCAATGTCGAAGTCGATCTTTCGCCCACTACCCCGGGCCGCCTCGCTCTGACCGGCGAAATCGAAGGTCCCGAAGTCCGCGCCCGCCTCGCGGGCGATGCGTTCGACTTGAAGCTCGATTCATCGCTCGAATGGCAAGTGGATGACAACCGCCTGCACCTCCACGGACTCAATCTCCAGAGCCCTTACGGCACCCTTGACGCCCAGGGCTCCGCCGCTCTCACCGAGGCCGCCGGCCAGTCCACCTTCACCGCCAAGGCCGTCCTCGATCGCCAACTTCCCCTGAAGATCCGCGCCCTCCTCGCCGCCGAAGCCACCTTCCCCGCTCTCGATTTCGAGAAGGCCGAGGCCCGCGCATGGCTCACCGCCGATGCTCGTGAATTCGAGGGCGTCCGTCTTTCCGGCCAGGCCTCCATGGATGCCACCCGCCGCCTCGGAGGCACGTTCCTTCTGGCTGTGCCTTCTCTCGGCGCTGTCGACAGCACCCTCCGTGGCGACGCCCGTCTCCACGCCCGCCTCGGCGGAACCGTGGAAGACCCCCGCCTCCAGGGCTCCCTCGAAGGCCGCAATCTCGGCGCCGGTCCGGTCGAAAACGCCTCGCTTGACGCCACCCTTGCCGCCTCGCTCAGGGCCATCGAAGTGCCCGAACTCCTGCTCGCCTGGCGCGATCAGCTTGTGCGCGGAAATGGCGTTTTGAACCTCGAAAGAACCACTCCGGAGCTCATTTTCGATGCAAAGAGCGACCATTTCGCGCTCGAAAACACGCTTCCCGGTCTCGACGTGCATGACCTCCCCGTCCGCGGCGCCTTCGACCTCGCTCTCCACGCCGAAGGCCCCATCGACCACATCGCCGCCACCGCCACCCTCCACGCCACCGGCCTCGAAGCCTACAAGGAACCACTCGGCGCCTTCTCGCTGAACGCCGCTTTCCTGAACAATCGCCTCACTCTTCAAGAAGCGCGCCTCGATAAACCTGGCAGCGAACCGCTCGTCCTGGAAGGCGAATTCGACCTCGCCGCCCAGTCCTATCGCTTCGCTCTCCGCGCTCCCTCCTTGCGCCTCGAACACCTCGAACTCCCTGAAAACCTCCCTGTGCGCGGAGTTCTCGCCCTCAATGCCGAGGGCGCCGGAACGGTCGAAGAGCCCGCACTGCAACTGAGCGCCTCCGCCGCCTCGCTCCTCGTCAACGACATCGACCTCGGCGCCATCAACACCTCCGCCCGTCTCGCCAACCGGGAGGCGCGCATCGATGTCGAGGCCCCGCGTTTCGCCTCCCGTGGCCACCTCCGGGCGGGAATCGATGCCCCCTTCCTTTCGTCGTTCGCTCTCGAGTCCGCCGGCGCCGATCTCGCCGTCCTCCCTCTTCCGGAGGACCTCCCCCTCGCCGGCAGGATCCGCGCCGCGCTCACCGGCGCGGGTCCTCTCGAATCCCCCGAGAAGCTGAACGCCCGGCTCACTCTTGAACCGGAATCGCTCCGCTATCACGGCGAACCCATCACGACCAATGGCCCTGTCGATATCGAACTCTCCGCTCTTCGGTTCCGCGTCCACCAGGCCGAAATCCGGACCGCGGGCGCCCAATTTTCGCTGTCCGGCGAATTCCCCCTCGAAGAGAAAGCCATCCCCGGAGACCTCCGCCTCTCCGCCACCGCCGACCTCTCCGCTCTGCCGAAGTTTGTTCCCGACTGGCCCGAAACCCAACAAATCACCGGCCAGATTGCCCTCAACGGCGCTGTCCGCGGCACCCTCGAAAAGCCTGTTCCTGAATTGACCGCCGCTCTGATCGGCGGCCGTTTCGCCTCGGACGGTCTCAATCCCGTAACGGATCTCTCTCTCGAACTCTCTCTCCGCGACAATTTCATTCAACTCACACGACTGGCCGGCGAATGGGCCGGAGCCGCACTCTCCGGCACCGCCTCCTCCCCCTTCCCCCTGACCAAACAAGGCCCGCCAGCCAAGGCCGAAATCGCTATCACCGGTCTCAATCCCGCCCGCATCCAGGGCGCTCCGGAAACCACTTCCGGGCTACTCTCCCTCCGGCTCATCGCCGAAGCCACCGCCCCAGAACTGGAAGCCGTCCGGGCCGCGCTCACCTTCGACGAACTCCGCCTCCGCCTCTCCGATATCCCCGTCGCCCAACAGTCCCCCTCCACGATTCGCCTCGACCGTGGCGAAGTGACTGTCGACCAGTTCACCCTCACTGGCCCCGGCACCGAACTCCGTCTCGCTGGCCGAGCCTCCCTGCTCGACCAGCCGACCGCCGATTTCCGCCTCGCCGGCCGCCTCGAGACCGGACTCCTCGCCACCCTGCTCGCCCCCTTGCGACTCCGTGGTCCCGCCTCCCTCGATTTCACTGCGAGCGGGCCGCTGGACAGCCTCAAGACCGCCGGTTTTCTCGAACTCAACGGCCTCGAATTGAACTTGCCCGAGCCTCGCCTCGCTGCGGAAGCCGTAAATGCCCGCCTCGACTTCGACGGCGACCGCGTCCGCCTGAACCGCCTTGACGGCCTACTGAATGGCGGCAAACTCTCCGGCTCCGGCGCCACCCAACTCAAGGATGGCTCCCTCGGCGAAACCGACCTGCAACTCAACGCCAGCGGCGTCTACCTCGATTACCCGGCCGACTTCCGCACCGTCTCCAATACCGCCCTCCGGTTCCGCAATGACGGCCAGGGCTTCCTGCTTTCGGGCAATATCGATATCGTCGAAGGCGCTTTTCGCGAACTGCTGACTCTCGAAGGCGGCCTCCTCGCCTACCTCAACTCCGGCCAGGGCGTCGACCTCACCGAAGACCGGAGCGAACTCCTCGAGCGAACCCGCCTCGACCTCAACCTCAAGACCACCTCGCCGCTTCTCATCAACAACAACCTCGCCCGGGCGGAAGTCAACACCGATCTCCGCGTTGTCGGCACCCCATACCGCCCCAGTCTTCTCGGCCGCATCGAGATCGAGGAGGGCGGGGAACTCTACCTTGCCGAGCGCACCTACCCCATCGAACGCGGCCGCATCACCTTCACCAACGAACAGCGCATCGAACCCTCGCTCGACATCCTCGCCCGCACCCGGGCCGGCGGCCTCGACATCACCCTCCAGGTGGAAGGCGGCGGCGCCGAACGTCTCGAAACCCGCCTCACTTCCGATCCGCCCGAACCCGAGCCCGACATCATCGCCGTCCTCATCACGGGCCGCCCGCTCGAGGAAATCCGCGGCTCCGACGCCTCCACCCTCGCCAGCCGTCAGGTCCTCAGCTATCTCGCCGGCAGCCTCGGCGGCCGCTTCACCCGCGAGATCGAACGCGCCACCGGCCTCTCGAAAGTCCGCGTCGAACCCGACCTGATCGCCGCCGAATCCAATCCCACGGCCCGTCTCACTGTCGGCCAGGACATCACCCGCGATGCCCGCCTCATCTACTCGATGAACCTCGCCAATGGCGGCGATCAGGTCTGGGTGGCTGAGTATGATCTCACCCGCCGGTTCATCACCCGTGGCATCAAACAAGTCGACAATACATACCGGTTTGAGTTCCGCCACGATATCCGCTTCGGTGGTGACCCCAGCCAGCGCCGCCAGCAGCGCGTCGAGCGCCGCGTCGGCGAAGTCGCCCTCTCCGGCAACTCCCTCTTCCCGGACGACCGCCTCCGCAAGCGCCTCAAGGCCCGTCCAGGCCGTCGCTACGACTTCTTCAATATCCGCCAGGGCCTTGATCGCATCACGAAGGATTACGACAAGCGGGACCACCTCGAAGCCCGCCTCCGCCTCGAACGTACCGTCCGCGAGGGAGAGGTCGACCTCGCCCTCGCCGTCGACGAAGGCCCCCGCGTCCTGCTTCAGTACGAGGGTTACCAGCCCCCGCGAAAGATCCGAAAGCAGGTTCGCGAACTCTGGCGCGACGGCGTCTTCGATGGGCAGCGACTCGACGAAACCGCCTCTTTCCTCCGTGAAACCCTGGTCCGCCGCCGTCACTTCGAGGCAGTTGTGGAAGCCGAAGTCGCCGAGACAGAACCCGGCCTTCGTACGGTCACCTTCAGAGCCGAACCCGGCGTCCGCTACCGCAAACCCGAACTCCTTTTTGAGGGCAACGCCGCACTGTCTGCCAAACAACTCGCCGCTGCGATCGACAAGTCCAAACTCCGGCCGATTCTCTTTCTCGAACCTGGCCGCGTCACTGACCTCGTCCGCGGTGTCTATCGCGAGAAGGGCTACCTCGATACCGCCACCCCGGCCCCGCGCGTCGAGTTCGATCGCGGCGCTGCCCGCGCCACCGTCACCGTCATCGTCGAGGAAGGCCCTGCCTTCTCCGTCGGCGAAATCCGGCTTGCCGGCAACCAGGCGCTCAAGTCCGAGTCCCTGATCGAAAAGATGCCCCTCCGTGGTGGAGCCTCGTATACACCCGCCCTCCGCCAGGAATCTCTCGACCGCGTTCTCGATGCTTACCAGTCCTCCGGCTACACTGCCGCCCAGGTCGAGACCCGGGTCGTCCGCGCCGCCGAACCCGGTCGCGTCGATCTCGAAATCGCCATCGAGGAAGGCCCCCAACAGGTGGTCGAAAGCCTCGATGTGGAAGGCGAACGGGCCGTCAGTGAAAGATTGATCCGCTCTCAACTGGCTCTGAAACCCGGCGACACCGTCGATCCCTCCAAGGTCAGCCTCTCTCGCCGCCGCCTCTATGCCACCGGCGCTTTCGCCCTTGTCGATATCGAACGGATTCCCGTCTCCAATGGCGCCGCGCCGGGCAGCGGTCAGCAACCCATTCGCCTTCGCGCACGCGTTCGCGAAGTCCAGCCCTTCGACCTCCGCTATGGCGCCTATTTCGATACCGACCGCGGCCCTGGCGCTGTCGTTGACATCACGAATCGCAATTCACTCGGCTCGGCCCGGACCTTCGGCTGGCGCGGCCGTCTTGACGGCGAGATCCGTGAGACCCGGTTTTTCTTCTCCCAACCACTGCTGCAGCGCCTCCCGCTCCAGACCCTCGCCACCACCTATCTGCGCAGGGAAATCCTTCCTGACTTCATCAACGACCGCGCCGGCGTCTCTGCCCAGCAGGAATTGCGTTTCCGCCAGCGCTACACCATGAACTACGGCTACCGGCTTGAGAACGTCCACACCTACGACCGCGTTCCCGATCCCTTCTTCCCCTTCGACATCTCTCTTCGCGTTGCCCCTCTCACCTGGACTCTCAATCGCGAATCCCGCGACGACCTCCTCGACGCCACCCGCGGATCCTTCACCTCCCACTCGCTCGAGTACGCCCCCGCCGGACTGGGGTCACAACTCAACTTCATCCGCTATTACGGCCAGTTCTTCAAATACGTCCCGCTCACCAAACCCGCGGAAATCCCCCTTGGCGGCGGCATCCAGCGTTCCCGGTTCGTTTATGCCGGAGCCCTTCGCGTCGGCCTTGCCCGCGGCCTCCGCGGCCAGGAACTCGTCCGCAGCGAACGATTCTTCACAGGCGGCGGCACCACCCTCCGCGGCTTCGCCCTCAATACCGTCGGACCCACCGACTTCTTCGGCGACGCCACTGGCGGCAATGCCCTCCTCCTCGTCAACAACGAACTCCGGTTCCCTCTCGTCAGCCTCTTCGAGGGCGTCGCTTTCTCCGATATCGGCAACGTCTTCCCCTCAGCCCGCGACCTCAGCCTCCGCGACATCCGCAAGACCACGGGCGCCGGGCTTCGCGTCCGGACCCCCTACTTCCTCCTCCGCTTCGACTACGGCTACATTCTCGATCGCCGACCCGGCGAACCCCGCGGCGGGTTCTTCTTCTCTATCGGTCAGGCGTTCTGATCCTTTCCGCCTCTTCCTCCATCTCGTGTTCCCGGCAAAGTTTGTCGATCTGGTCCGGTTCCAGATCCACCTTCAGCAAGCCGCAATGCCCCCCGCCGGCTCTCTTTTGGTGGTGCCGGCACGTCCGGCACTGGCCGAATCCGCGGTATCCCCCCCGCCCCAGCAATCGGTGCAGCACCTTCTCCAATTCCGCCGCCAGATTCTCATCCTCGCCGCCCGCCTCCACCCAGAGCGCAGGGGGACTGAATTCCGCCACGGCCTTCAATCCGCGCCCGGTCAGCCCCAGATGAACAACCCGCCCGTCCCATTCATCCTTCGTTCGTTGCAGATAGCCGCTCCGCTCCAGCCAGAGCAGGCGTTGCGACATGTTTCCCTTGGATAGGCCAAGATACTCCCCCACCGACTGCGGGGTGTCGCTGAACCGGTTCGCCCGCGCCAGGTATCCCAAAGCCTGAAGATGGACCGGCTCAAGTCCCGCGGAACCCGCCTCGCGGCGCTGCTCCGATCGAAGAAGCGCCGAAATTCTTTCCAGGAGAACGAAGGTGCGATTCATCATTGACATCCATATAGTATCGCAAGTAAACTATTAAATAGTATCGCAACGATACTATTAGAGAGGAGAAACGCTCCATGAGCCAAGACAAAGCCGTTTTTTATCATGCAGGCTGCCCCGTCTGTGTCGCCGCCGAACAGCAGGTCGCCCAGTCCCTGGATCCCACCCGATTTGAGGTCGAAATCGTCCACCTCGGCAACGCCCGACAGCGCATTTCCGAGGCGGAAGCGGCCGGAGTGAAATCCGTACCCGCCCTCGTCCTCGCAGGCCAGACCTTCCACATCAATTTCGGCGCCTCCCTGGCCGATTTGAAGGGCTGAATCAGGCTTCCTGCCAGTGGGCCGGCCCCCCGCTCCTCCCAACCGTTTACCATGGAAGGGTCAGGAGGCCGGCCATCGTCAAAATCTGCGTGCTCGCCAGTTCCAGCGCGGGCAATTGCATCTATGTTTCCACCCCGCAGGCGCGGATCCTCATCGATGCTGGCATCAGCCGCAAGCAGACCCTGGAACGTCTCGCCGCCGTCGGCGAAGACCCGGACCGCCTCGACGCCATCTTCATCACGCACGAACACTCCGACCACATCAGTGGACTCGCCCCCCTCGTGAAGGGTTATGCCGCCCGCGGCCGTCAACTCCCCATCTTTCTGACCCATTTGACCGCCCGCGAGATCGATTTGAACGGCTTTAATCCCGACCTCCGCCCCTTTCAGGCCGGCGCCTGCATCGAATTCGCCGGTCTCAAGATCCAGAGCTTCACCATCCCCCACGACTCTGCCGACCCCGTCGGCTACACGGTTTCCTCTGGCAGCGCCAAGATCGCCATTGTCACCGACCTCGGCTATATGCCCGATTCCATTAAGTGGCATCTCCACGGCTGCCAGGCCATCCTGCTTGAATCCAACCACGACCCCTCGATGCTCCAGGTCGGACCCGTTCCGTGGTCCGTAAAGCAGCGGATCCTCTCTCGCAAAGGCCACCTCTCCAATGCCGCAGCCTGCGAATACATCGCCACAGATCTGCCCGCCGAGGTCGAGACCCTGATCCTCGGCCACCTGAGCGAGAACCACAATGTGCCCTTTCTCGCCGAACATGATGCCCGCGAGGCCCTCGCCCGCCGCGGACTGTCCCCCCACCTTGCCGTGGCTGAACCCCGCAAGCTGGGTCCATTATTTCAATTGTAGGAAATCGAGATGATTGCACGCTATACCCGCCCCCAGATGGGTCAAATCTGGAGTGACGAAAACAAGTACCGGCAGTGGCTGAACGTCGAACTCGCTGCCGCGGAGGCGCTCAGCGAACGTGGAGAGGTCCCCCCGGAGGCTGCTCGCGACCTGCGCCAGCATGCCGACTTCGACGTCGGGCGTATTTTCGAAATCGAAAAGGAAGTCCGCCACGACGTCATCGCTTTTACCACGGCAGTCGCCGAAGTCATGAAGGCAAAGGGCGTCGGAGAGTCCTCGCGGTGGCTTCATTACGGCATGACTTCTAATGATGTAGTAGATACTGCTCAAGCCCTCCAACTCAAAGAATCATCGGCACTTCTGCTCGCCGGACTGCGCGAACTTCTGGATATCCTCGAACGCCGCGCACACGAGTTCAAGCACACGATCGCCATCGGCCGGACCCACGGCGTCCACGCCGAACCCATCACCTTCGGTCTCAAGATCGCCCTCTGGTGGGACGAAGGCCGGCGCTCAGTCCGGCGCCTCGAAGCCGCTTCGGAGGACCTCCGCTTCGGTAAACTCTCCGGTGCCGTCGGGACCCTCGCCCACCTCAGGCCCGAGGATGAAGCCCGGATCTGCGAGAAACTCGGTCTTGAGGCTGCCCCCATCGCCAGTCAGGTCGTTGCCCGCGACCGCCACGCCGCCTTCGTCTCCGCACTGGCTCTCGTGACGGCGCTATGCGAGAAAATCGCACTCGAAGTACGACATTTGCAGAGAACTGAAGTTCGTGAGGCAGAAGAACCTTTTGCGGAAGGCCAGCAGAAGGGTTCTTCTGCCATGCCTCACAAACGGAATCCGATCGTCAGCGAACAGATTTGCGGCCTCGCCCGCGTGGTTCGCTCCAACGCTCAGGCCGCGTTCGAGAATATCGCCCTCTGGCACGAACGCGATATCTCCCACTCCTCGGTCGAACGGGTGATCTTGCCGGATTCGTGTATTCTGACAGACTATCTTTTGGCGAAAACTCGGTGGCTGGTTGAAGGTATGCGCGTTTACCCGGAGCGAATGAAACGAAACCTGGAATCAACAAAGGGCCTCGTCTTCTCCGGGCAAGTCCTGCTCGATGTCGCTGCCGCCGGGATGCTCCGAGAGGACGCCTACAGGATCGTTCAAGGGGAAGCGATGCGCGCCTGGCACGAGGAGGGCGATTTCCGGGCCGCGATCGAAAGCCACTCCGAGATCACTAAGTTATTGACAGCAGAACAGATTGCGCACGCCTTCTCCGTTGAACGCCAGTTGCAGAGCGTGGATGCCATCTTCGACCGGGTCTTCGCCGCCGCTGGCTAAATTGACAGTCTGGTCCGATTTTCCCTCCCGGCAAACCTCCGGCAACGGTCTGACAATAGAGTGCATCCATAGCGCCTACAGATGAAGTACATCGGATATCGGAGTTTTCTGCCCAAAAATTCCAGGGATCAAATCTCGCCGGTTTGGGATACACTAAAGTCGTCCCGGGATTACGGAACGGGACTGGGAAACGAACAGAATTGTCCATCGCAGCCAACAGCAAGGGGAAATCCCACCGCAGCAACCCGGTTCGCGCGTTTCCGCGGATGGCCCGAGTGCTGCTTGCGGACGACAACCCGGCGTCTCGCCTGACCTTGCAGACTGTTCTGGAGGCCGGAGGCTACCGGGTGGATTCCGCCGCCTCCGCAGCCGAAGCCGTCGGACTACTGGATCAGCAGGAGTATGCCCTGGTTCTGACGGATCTGGCAATGGAATCGCCGGAAGCCGGGCTGAAGGTTCTCGAACACGCCCGGATGAAGGACTATCACCCCGCCACTGCGCTCGTCCACTCCTGGCACCAGGACCAGGAATCCGGGCTTTCCTCTGCCTCTGAGATGTTGATCGAACCTGAAGACATCCCCGAGTTGCTCAGCAAAGTTGCTCACCTGATCGGAACCCGCGCCCTGCGCCGGTTCACTCGTCGGCCCCAACCTCTCCGTTAAGCCGCCACTTCGGCGACTTTCAGCTCGAAAGCATCAAGCGAACCACCGAAAAAGTGGTCTTCCGCGTCGATCCAATGCAGTTGTTTGGGCTCCCAAAGCTGATTGTAGAGGCTCTGCAGGTCTTCCCGGGGCCCAAATTCGTCCATCGTGCTGTGCACGAAGATCCGGGGCACCGTCACGCGCGTCAGCAGATCATGCTGCCGGTAAACCGTTGGATATCCAGCCAGAATCAGGCGCCGAGGTGATGGACTGGTCCACTGCGACGCCAGCCGGATGGCCACCCGTGACCCAAAACTGAACCCCGCCAGCGTGAACGGAAGCGACGGATACCTTTCGCGAAGCACCTCCAGCGCCGCGCGGGCGTCCTCGGTTTCGCCCCGGCCATTGTCGTGTTCGCCCTCGCTAAGATTGACGCCGCGGAAGTTGAATCGCAGCACTACTGCCCCGGCGCGGCGGAGGCCGCGTGCGAGGCGGTAAGTCGCTTTGTTGTGCATTGTGCCGCCGTGGAGCGGGTGGGGGTGGCAGACCAGTGCCGCCTGCTGCGGCTCGCCGCCCCCGGGTTCCTCCAGGAGGGCTTCGAGGCGTCCTGCCGGACCCTCGATCATCAGGGACTCAATCCGCCGGGGCATCAGTTTGAGCGGTAGTTGGTGAACTGCATATCGATCCCGAAGTCCTTTGATTTCAAGAACGCGATCACATCCTGGAGCGTGTCGCGGTCCTTGCCCGCGACCCGGACCAGATCGCCCTGGATCGACGCCTGGACCTTCTTCTTCGTCTCCTTGATCGCCTTGACGATTTCCCGGGCCTTTTCCGTCGGGATGCCGTTCTGGAGCGTCACTTCCTGGCGGACACTCGATCCGGCGGCAGGGATGATCGTGCCGTAGCTCAGCGCCTTCAGCGGCACCTTGCGCTTGATCAGTTTGGACTCGAGAATCTCGATCACCGCCTTCAGCTTGAATTCATCGGCTGAAGCCAGGGTCAGTTTGTACTCTTTCTCGTTCAGCTCGATCTCGCTCTTCGACCCCTTGAGGTCGTAGCGGGTCTGGATCTCTTTCAATGCCTGTTGCACGGCATTGAGCACCTCGGGCATTTCCACGAGGCTGACGATGTCAAATGAATTGTCGGGCATAGCAGATCTTCTTTTATATCAATGGCCCAGCGCGATCAGCACCTTCTCGGTGATCTCCTGGATCAGCGCGGGCATGGAGCGGTCGAGAGCCAGGGTCACGGCAGCGCGAACCCGCTCGGGGTCGATCTCTGGCGATTGGAGCGGCTGGGGCGGCGGCACAGGGGTGGTCGGCATCGCCGCCTCTTCCGCCTCCGAGAACAGTCCCCGGGCGTAGCGCGCCCGGTCCACCAGAGGCTGGATCGTTTCGAGGACCATGGAGGCCTCGAAGGGCTTTTTGAGCACGGCATCAGCTCCAGCCGACTTCGCTTCTTCCTCGTCCACCGGCTCCAGCAAACCGGCGATCAGGACCACGCCGGCATGGCGAAGGTCCGGGTCACTGCGGATCAACCGGCACAGATCGTAGCCCGATCGGCCAGGGAGAAAGACGTCCACCAGCACCAGATCGGGCTGCAATTCGGTCAGTTTGGCCGCAGCGTCGTCTCCATGGACGACCGTGACAACCTCGAACCCCTCTTCGCGGAGGATGCGCTCGCCCATGCGCTGCGCGTGGGGGCTATCGTCGGCGAGCAGAACGCGGGTGCTCATTTGAAGTGTGACTACTGCTTCGGAGGCGCGGGCGTCTTGGGGTCCGCCGGCGGCTTCGATTCTTCCGGCTTGGGGGCATTGATGCGGGCGTCCGGCAGCGAATCCAACTGATCGGAGGCCCCGCTCACAGGTGAAGCCGTCACGTCGGTCACGCCGCCCTCCCCGGTCACCGGAATGCTCACCGGGAGAGTGGGCCGCAGGCGGGTCATCGTCGGCTCGCCCGACTTCGCGGCCATGCTGACGTCCGGACCTCTGGAAATGAACCCAAACGAGCGGCCCATGAAGCCTTTGGGTGTGGCGTTCTCGATTTCGTATTTCTGCCGGGCGTAGGCCACGGGATCCGGCTCGGGGATATCCGCTTCCATCGTGGTCAACTGCTTTTTGGCCTGTTCGACCAGCGGGCTCAAGGGGTAATCCCGCACGATACGCTGATACGCCTGAATCGACCGGGCACGGAAAGCGGGTCCCAGCCGTCCGTAACTGTCCGCCAGCTTCCAAAGCGCGTCATCCGCCTTGCTGAAGAGAGGATAGTGGTCGGTCATCGCCTGCAAGCGGTTCGCAGCCGGGACGAATGCCCCCTTCTGGTGGTAGAAAGCTCCGACGCGGTACTCACTTTCGCTGATCGCCTCCTGGACTTCGCGGAGTCTTTGGGCAGCCATCGGAGCGAAGCGCGAGTTGGGGAACTGGGTCAGGATCTGCCGGCATTCGTCCTCGGCGCGGAGCATGTGTGCCGGGTCCCGGTCCGGCTTCTCCATCTGCCGGTAGTGGATGTCGCAGATGCTCATCTGCGCTTCGGCCGACTCCTCAAGAGTCGGGTAGAACAGGATGAAATCCTTATATTCCGCTTCCGCCTGCGCCCAGCCGTGGGCGCCACCTTCGCGCATCCAGGAGTCCGCGATCGCTAATTTCGACTTAGCGAGGAACTCCGAAGTGTCGTAGGTGTTCATCAGGGTGTTCAGGGTCAGGCGCGCGATTTCGTAGCGGCCCTTCTCGATGTCGCGGATCGCCTTGTCGAAGAGAACTTTGTCCGGTTGCTCAGTGTCCGCGGTGATCGGGTTCTCGTACTTGCGGCCCCGGCACCCGGCGCCGGCCACGAGGGCCAGCAGCACAAGCACGCTCAGCGCCGCGCGGAGCGGGGAAAACCTTGTCTGCCGTTGCATCGTCAATCGCTTATCCTTTGCCGTTCGGATTCATATTGAGTCGAGCGGATCCCCGCCTCGGGGAGTCAGGCGCGCCCGGCCACGGCCCGTTGGGCCGTCTCACGCAAATCCCTGACCGCCTGTGCGGGATCGGGTTTGCCAAACACGCTAGAACCGGCGACGATCCAATCGACACCGGCCTCCGCCACACTACTTACATTATCCAATGTTACGCCGCCATCGATCTCGATGGCGAACGTCCAACCCTCACGATCCCGCCACTCGCGAAGCGAGCGCGCCTTATCGAGCGCGTAGGGGATCAGTTTTTGCCCTCCAAACCCCGGATTTACACTCATCAACAGTACAAAATCAACGATGGGGAGGACATGTTCCAGGGTGCCGAGGGGCGTCGCCGGGTTCAGCACGGCTCCCGCGCGCGCACCTTCGCTCTGAATCAGGCGAAGTGTCCGGTCCAGGTGCGGGCAGGCTTCCTGGTGGACCGAAACGCAATCCGCGCCGGCAGCGATGAACATGGGGGCGTACCGGTCAGCGTCCTCGATCATCAAATGAACATCCAGAGCCAGTTTCGTCGCTTTCCGGACGCTCTCGATCACCGGGATTCCGATGGAAAAATTGGGCGCGAAGTGCCCGTCCATGACGTCCAGATGGAGCATGTTCAAGCCGCCGCGCTCGGCTTGAGCGATGTGCTCGCCGAGGCGTGCGAAGTCGGCGGCCAGAATGGAAGGCAGGATCTCGATCATGGAGCGCGAATGCCCTCAGCTTACCATGATGGCGATCGACGTCACTCCGGGCGGCGCTGTCCGGGAAGTAGAATATAGAGCGAATGAACGCATTGATGCAGGCGCGTCGCGGTCCGGCAGTTCGCCGCGAGGCTACGATGCGGCGTGCCGATCCCCCGCGGCCGCGTCCTCATCAAAGGCCCGTCTCCGCAGATCTCCGGGGTCGCCTGCAGAGATGAAGCGACGGTTCCTCGTCCGCGGCATCCGCCAAGTGGTGACCCTTCGCGGCCCGGCAGGGCCTCGCCGCGGCGACCAACTCGCTGACCCCGCGGTCATTTCCGACGGAGCGATGCTGATCGACCATGGCCGGTTCGTCCAGGTGGGGCCTACCGCCCGGATCGAGAATCTGACCGAAGCCCGTGGCGCGGAGGAACTCCCATGCCCAGGCAATGTCGTCATTCCGGGCTTTGTCGATGCCCACACGCACCTCCTCCATGGGCCGGCCCGGATCGAGGAGTTCGAGGCCCGGATTCGGGAGGGTCGCCCCGGAAAAGGAGTCCACGCGAACGAAGGCGTCTTCGCCACAATGCGTGCCGTGCGAGCGGCGCCAGCGGCGCGCCTCCGAATTCAAGCCGTCCGCGCGCTTCGCCAGGCCGCCTCGTTCGGATCGACGACTCTGGAGGTGAAGTCCGGCTACGGTCTCGATGAAGCGACCGAGACCAAGATGTTGCGCCTGTTGAAGACGCTCCACGGTCACCCGCTGAGTATTGTGCCGACTTACCTGGGCCTGCACGTCCTGCCTCCTGAATTTGACGGCCGGCCCGCGGAGTGGCTCGACTTCGTACTTCGCAGGCAACTCCCGCTGGTGGCACGCCGGCGTCTCGCCCAGTTTGCCGACGCCGGCGCCGACCCGCAGAGCTTCAGCCTGGAACAGATCCGGCGATTCCTGTCCGCGGCCCGGATGCACGGTCTGGGTCTCCGCCTGCACGTCCCCCCCAACGCCCACGCCGGTGCGATCGCGCTGGCCGCTGAGCTTGGCGCCACGAGCGTGGACGGACTCGAAGCCGTGACTTCCGCGGAGATGGACCTCCTGGCTCGCACGTCCACAATTGCCGTCCTTCTGCCCGGCCGGACTTTCCACCAGGGGTCAGGCCGGTTTGCCCGGGCTCGCTCCATGATCGAAGCGGGCGCCGCGGTTGCCCTCGCCACCAATTTCAATCCCGGCACCAGTCCCTCCTGTTCGATGCCCTTTGTTCTATCCCTCGCCTGCACGCAGATGGGGATGACCCCCGGTGAAGCCCTGGCCGCAGCCACAATCAACGGCGCACATGCCCTCGGCATCGCCGCGGAGGCCGGTTCGCTCGAACATGGCAAATGGGCCGATTTCGTGGTCCTGGACGCTTCCGACTACCGGGAGTTGCCATACTACTTTGGAATGAACCTAGTCGCGATGACCGTCCGCCGGGGCGAAGTCATCTACCGCCGGGAGGCCTGTTGATGTCTCAGCCGCTGGTCGAGTGTGTGCCCAATTTCTCGGAGGGCCGAGACCGCGCCGTGGTGGACGCCATCGCCGAGGCCATCGGAGCTCACCCCGGGGTCCTGCTGCTGGACCGCGAAATGGACCCCGATCACCATCGCTCCGTCCTCACCTTTGCCGCCCCGCCGGGAATCATCGTTGAAGCGGCGGTGGCGGGTGTTGCCCGGGCCGCGCAGTTAATCGATCTGAATCACCACAGGGGGGTGCATCCCCGGCTGGGCGCCTGCGACGTACTCCCCTTCGTGCCATTGCAAGGAGTCACGCTGGACGAGTGCGTCCGTCTGGCCGGGCAGGCGGCCGAGGCGGTCTGGCAGCGTCTGGGCATCCCGGTCTATCTGTATGAAGCCGCGGCCCGCCGGCCCGAGCGTGCGCGGCTCGAAAACATCCGGCGCGGCGAGTTCGAGGGCGTGCGGGAGGCGGTCCTCCATGACCTCGATCGCCGCCCTGATATTGGCGGTCCCGAACTCCATCCCACGGCCGGCGCATTGACGACTGGCGCCCGTCCCTTCCTGATCGCCTGGAATGTCAACCTGAATACACCTGATGTCTCCGTCGCGAAGCGGATCGCTCACAGCATCCGCCAGTCTTCGGGCGGGTTTCCCTGCGTCAAGGCACTGGGACTCCCGCTGGAATCGAGGAATCTCGCCCAAGTCTCGATGAACCTCACGAACTTCGAGGTCACCCCCGTTCACGCCGTCTTCGAGGCGATCAAGGCCGAGGCTGCCCGGGATGGCGTAGCCATCGCCGGCACCGAGATCATTGGGTTGATCCCGAAAGCGGCGATCGAGGGTGCTGCCGGGCATTTCCTTCAGATTGAGGACTTTCGCCCTTCGATGATCCTGGAAAACCGGGTGGCCGAGGTCAGCGAAGGCCAAGTCTGGTTGACCGAGTTTCTGGATTCGCTTGCCTCGCCCGCTGAGCCTTCCGGCGGGGGCAGTGCGGCGGCCGCGGCAGCGGCGATGGCTGCCGCTCTGGGTGCGCTGGCTGCCCGGCACACGGGCCTCGATCCCGCGATCTTTGATCAGGACCGGGCATTCTTCACTCAATCCGCGGCCGCGGACGCCGCGGCGTGGCAGGCGGTCGTTCAGGCGGGCGGAGATCTGGAATCTCGACAACAAGCGCTGCGGGCTGCGGCCGAAGTGCCCATGCAGGTCATCGAGCGTGCCGCGGAGCTGGATCTCCGCCTCGCCACGTTACTGGCCGCCGTACCCGGCCCCCTCGCCTCTGAACTCGAAACAGCGCGGGCGCTGGTGACTGCCGCCGCTGCGGGAGCGCGGTCGACGGTCCGGATGAATCTCGAAGGGATCGAAAGCGCAGAGGTCCGGCAGTCCTTTCGGATTCGCCTGGATGCCGTACAGGCTCACCCTTGAGCCAGGTATGCTGATAGCCGGTGCGTATGTTGCGGTGATCTGGCCGCCAGATTCGTCGACTCGGTGGGATCCTCTTTCATGTCGAACAACTGGTCTGGCTGTCCGGACCGGCGCACCAGTTTGTAGCGGCCATCGAAAGCGACGCGCCAGTCTCCGAATCCCGAGAGGGCCGCATCGCGGTTGGTGTTGACCCGGGATTCGAGCACGGGCCGGAGTGTACGGCTATCCATCCCTGGCAGTGGCTGCGCACCCGCGTAATCGAGCCAGGTTGCAGTGAGATCCAGAATGGTTGCGGGATGGTCAACGACGCGTTCCGGTGAGACGCCCGGCCCGGCGATGACGAGGGGAACGCCGATGGACGGCTGGTGGGGCTGGCGTTTCTTCCAGAGGTTGTGGTCACCCAACATCTCGCCGTGATCGGACGAGATCACGATCAGCGTGTTCTCGTACTGGCCGCGCTCTTTCAGGTAGTCGATATAGCGCGCCGTCCAGCGGTCCAGGTTTTCGACCATTGCCGTGTAGTTCTGCCGGATGCGTTGGTGGGTCTCGGCATCAAATTCAGTGCTGTGGACGGGCCCGGGGAATTTTCGGTCCCGGATGCCCTTTTCCATGCTGGAAGTGATGTCCATCGGGTCGTGTGGGCCTGCGAAGTTGACGGCGAGGTACCAGGGCTTGTCCGCGGGGGCGCGTTCGAGCAGGTCAAGGCCATTCTGGCCAATCCAGTTGTCACAGTAGGCGTTGTCGGGCAAGGGGGTTGGATAAGTGGAGGTGTAGTGGTGCCGTCCGCGGTAGTCCTTCACGTGGGCTTCAGCCAGGCCGCGGCGGTGCAGCATCGCCATGAAGGGGTCTTTCGGCTTGACGGCTCCGCTGCGGATGGCGTCGAACTTGCCGGCGTTGTCGATGCCGTCGGAGAAGCCCCACTCGGGCAGGAGGCGTTTGCCGTCCAAACCCCAGTCTTCGGTCGCTTTGTGGAGGTCAAATTTGCCGCAACCCATGACATGGTAGCCGGCAGTCTGGAGGGCGCGGTAGAGGTTGGGCCGGTCCAGGGGGAGGTTCGCCTTGTTGTCCGGAACCGGCGAATGGTGGTGCTCGAGTCCCAGTGCGAGGCAGGCGCGAGACGGGGCGCAAAGCGGGGAAGGGCACAGCGCGTTGGTGAACCTGACGCCGCGCTGTGCGATCTCCTCGAGGGCGGGCGTCCTGACGTCAAGGCCTCGGGTGAAAGAGGTCCAGTCAAAGCGCCACTGGTCCGGGAACAGGAAGAGCAGATTCGGGCGTTTGTCGGCCGCGCGAACGGTCTCCTTGTTGGAGCAGGCGAGCAGGGCAGGTGCGGCGGCGAACAGCGAACGGCGAGTGACCATGCCCCGCATTATCGCGCAGGAAGCGGAGCGGGGTCCGGCCAGGGGGCCGGGTGTGGAAAATCGAGTGACAGGTCCGGATTCCCGTTATAGAATCAGAGCGAAGCGAGGTTGGTCCTGATGAGAAGCAGGCTTGCATTGATGCTGCTGGCTATGGCCGGCACCCTGTTGGGCGCGGATTTCTGGGATGCGAAACCGTTCACGGAGTGGTCGGAGAAGGAAGTCAACAAAGTCATGGGCGATTCGCCCTGGGCCAAGACCACCACGAGCGCGGTGGATCTGAACAGACTGCGCGATATGCCGATGGCGCAGGGCGGCGGCGACGAAATGCCCCCCTCGGCCGGTGCAGGCGGGCAGATCGGAAGAGCACACGTCTGAACTCCAGTCACTGACCAATCTCG
>ERZ761609.268-NODE-268-length-67772-cov-23.411846_pt1 | contig 67772 bp, 53 predicted proteins | sample MGYA00511163_ERZ761609 | MGnify/ENA primary metagenome ERZ761609 (study PRJEB28899, sample SAMN02445070) | bioreactor sludge metagenome | biome: EBPR sludge | place: Australia: Brisbane, Thorneside Wastewater Treatment Plant | collected 2011-12-16 ...
CCAAATAAACCATGTTTACCCAAAGGTTGTTGATCTCTTTATGATAGAAAAAGACAAAACAGACCCAAAATCAACTGAATTGAATGAAGAGGAGGCAGATGTAAAGAAGGACATCACGCCAGAAGAAACTGAAGATCCGGAATATGTGGGGCTACCCGACCGGGATTTAAAAAAGAACCTGGGGTGCGGTTAAATTCCTTCAGCAATGAAGATGCGCTTTACTCGTTCACTGGTGTTGGTTAGTATTTCATAGGGTATTGTCTGTGCCTGAGCAGCAACCTCATGGATTGAATTGTCCTTTCCAAAAATGATTACCTCATCTCCTTCTGCTACTTCTGGAATATCAGTTACATCCACCATGGTCATGTCCATACATACGTTGCCAACTACAGTGGCTTTTTTACCACGGATGCTTACCTGCCCTGCACCATTTCCAAAGCTTCTGGAATAACCATCAGCGTACCCGATAGCAATGGTGGCGGTAGTCATGCTTTTTGTGGCTTTGCCTTTTCGGCTGTAACCTATTGATTCACCAGGCTTTATTTTTTTAACCTGTGAAACTACCGTTTTAAGGGTGGCGACCGATTGGAGTTTGTTGTTGAATGCGCCTGTAGGATCGATTCCGTAGAGCCCAATACCCAACCTTACCATATCGAGTTGGTATTCAGGAAGTCGTAAGATGCCGCTGGAATTGAGAAGGTGCCTAATAGGATTGATTTTGAGCTTATCCTGAATCAAATTCAAGGCCTCATTATAGCGTTTAGCCTGTTCGGAAGAGAAGTCATCATGCACCGGGTCATCCGCACCGGCCAAATGGGAGAAGACAGAGGCCACTTTCACGTTGTGATTGCTGGAAAGAATTTGTACTACCTCAGACAACTCCTGTAGCTCAAAGCCCAATCTGTGCATCCCAGTGTCAATTTTCAAATGAATTAAACAGGGTTTCCCGTTTAAATATTCCACCAAAGACCTGAGTAAAGACAAACTGTATATCTCAGGCTCCAGGTTTCGGTCGAGCATGATCCCCCAGCTATCTTTACTGGGATTCATAACCATGATGGGCAAATCAATATTGTTATTCCTTAAGTCAACGCCTTCGTCTGTATAGGCTACCCCTAAGTAATCTACCCGATGGTATTGTAATAGGCTCGCGATCTCATTGCTTCCACTTCCATAGGCGAATGCTTTCACCATCACCATTAACTTCACATCGGGTTGAAGCAAAGAACGAAAGTAATTGAGGTTATAAACCATAGCGCTCAGATCAACCTCCATAGTGGTACCATGGGCTTTTTTCTGTAGTAGTTTTGTGATTCTTTCAAATTGAAATACCCTGGCACCTTTTACAAGAATGGCTTCATGTACAAAAGAATTCCAATCTGTTTCTTTGAGAAAATCTTCTGTAGTCAGATAAAAGCTGGATTCAATTCTTAGATCCTTAAAGAGCTGCTGCTGGGAGTGAAACCCAAATCCTATTCCTATAAATTTTTGAATTTGTTTTTCCCTAATAAGATCAAACACATACTGAGCCAACTTGTCAAGTGTCAATCCTGATTGTAATATATCAGACAGTATGAGCGTCCTTTTTGGCATGTTAATGCCTTCTAAAAAATCCAAACTGATGCGCAAACCACCTAGGTCGTTATTGTACGTGTCATCAATGATTTGACATTGATTGATACCTTGCTTTAACTCCAGGCGCATAGGTACAGCCCTCAATTGGTCTATCCTTTCCTGAATTTCTTGTTCGGTGTACCCAAGGTGCAAAAGCACCATTATACAGTGCATGACATTTTGTTGTGAGGCGGTATCCACAAACGGAAGAACAAAGCTCTGTTGGCCAAATTTACCCGTAATTGATATTGATTTGACGTTATTGAACTCAAGTAAAATATCTGACCCTTCACTTTCGCCCCAACTGATTGATTCCTGGAATGGTTTTTTTATACTGGCGATTCCTTTTCTTATTGCCGGATCATCATAGCAATAAATGATGGTTTGGCAGGACTCAAATAGCTTGAGTTTCTCCAGCAGTTTTTCATTTGAAGAAGAGAAACCTTCATCATGAGCTGAGCCGAGCATAGTAAATAATCCAATGGAAGGCTGAATTATTTTTTGTAATGCTTCCATTTCACCGGGCAAGGAAATTCCCGCTTCAAATATTCCGAATTCGTGCTGATGGCTCATTTGCCAAACAGAAAGCGGAACCCCGACCTGTGAGTTATAACTTCCTGGATTCTTGACACACTTGAGCTTTGACGAAAGCATTTGGAAGAGCCATTCCTTTATAATTGTCTTTCCGTTGCTTCCGGTAATACCGAGGACAGAATAACCAAACTGACTGCGATGAACAGTTGCTAAACTTTGGAGGGCCTTTAAACTCGAGCTCACTTTCAAAAAACTACCCTCAGGAAATCGCTCAGTTTCGATATCGCGCTCTATGATGAATAACCTTACTCCTTGTTCATAGGCTGTAGCAATATGGGCGTGGCCGTCATTGCGTACACCTTCTATTGCAAAGAATAAACTTCTCGGAGAAACGAATAACTTGCGACTGTCAATAACGAGATATTCAATGGTCTCATCTTTGATGAGCTGAAGCATTTGACCCTCAAGAAAGTCGGGGAGTTGTGAGAAAGAAAACATGGCTTAATATAACCGAGATCCGTTGGGAACGGATTTATCTATGGTGGTGAGTACTACATTTCCATCATTGTCGGGGAAGCCTGTTATCAGCACCTCCGACATGAAAGAAGCTATCTGTTTGGGAGGAAAATTAACCACACAGACTACCTGTTTGCCCACCAGCTCTTCCAAATTGTAATTTTTTGTGATTTGGGCACTGGATTTTTTAATGCCCAATTCTTGCCCTAAATCGACCCAAACCTTAAAAGCGGGTATTTTTGCCTCTAAGAAGGCCTCAGTACGAACAATTGTACCCGATCTAATATCAATTTTATTGAACTCATCCCATGTTATCATATCAAAATTTCATAATTTAGTGTTCTTAACCTTATTTTACCGTTAATCACAAAAAGGGTGTAGATAATATGAACGGCAAATTACCATATATTCTGGCAGTCTGTACAGTCGGTTGCATAGTCTTGCTCTCGCAAGATGTCGTTGCTCAGGATGGTGGTTTCCCATATCCAAATTTTCAAGAGCCAAGTTATCAGGAGTTAAACTTAAATGAAGATAAATCATTGATATACGATGTCAATGAGAATAGGTCTTACAGATCAACTACTACTAATGTAGTAAGTAGAGATTCTGTTTCTGTCAAAGCCACAAAAGCAAAAGCAAGTAAAAAATCCCCTGATGGCAAGAAAGAAGAAGACGCCCTTTCTTTCAATTTCCTCTATTACATTATTCAGAAATATAAAATTTCTGATATCGTAGATCAGTAGCCATACGAAGCCACCATTTCTTTTTATTAAGTTAATTATTTTTTTCTGGAGCATTTCCCTAGGAATAGGCAGTGCTCAAAATTTGGATAGCCTGAGGAAAGAGTTAGAGCATATAAATGAGGCCTCTCTGCGCCTTCGACAAAATGTAACGCCTACCATTAAACGGTTTGGTTACGAATCTCCACAAATGGACTCCTTGAATTTATTAATTCAGAATTTTGACTCATTGGCGTTGATCAAAGTAGAAAATATTATTTCAAGATATGGTTGGCTTGGAAAATCCAAAATAGGAGAGCTGGCCAATAGTACTTTGTTTATGGTGATTCAACATGCGCAGGATAATCGTGTTCGCGAAAAGTTTTATCCTTTATTGGAAGAATCTGTTAATGAGGGCGAATCCAGGCCATCGGACTTGGCTACCATGAAAGACAGGATTCTGATTCAGAATGGGCAGCCTCAAATTTATGGAACTCAAACTGACCATTCAGGACAACTGCTTCCTGTGGAGGATATTAAAGACCTCAATAAAAGACGCAGGCGGATGGGGCTGAAGAAAATAAAGATGGATTAGCCGATACCCCAATTAATTGTACTTCACGTAGTGTTCCCACTTTTCAATTACAGATTTAAAATCTTCCGGTAACTCGGAGTCGAACTCCATTCTCTTTTTTGTAATCGGATGCTCAAAGCCCAAAGTTTTAGCATGAAGCGCCTGACGGGGGATGATCTTAAAACAGTTGTCAACAAATTGTTTGTACTTTGAGAAGACAGTACCCTTTACAATCTCACTGCCACCATAGGCGGCATCGTTAAATATAGGATGACCTATGTGTTTCATGTGTGCCCTAATCTGGTGTGTTCTTCCGGTTTCCAGTTTGCATTGGATTAAGCTTACATACCTCAGGGTCATTAAGGTTTTGTAATGTGTGATGGCGGTTCTGCCAAAGTCACCATCGGGGAAGGCGGAGGTAATTCTTCGGTCCTTTAGGCTTCGGCCTACATTTACATTGATTGTACCTTTTTCTGGGTTTGGCTCTCCCCATACCAGCGCCCAGTAGGTTCTGTCTATGCTGTGATCAAAAAATTGTTTGGCAAGCCCGGTAATAGCCTTTTCCGATTTGGCAATTACCAGGAGTCCGGAAGTATCTTTGTCGATACGGTGAACCAAACCTGGCCTCCCTTCATTACCAGGCATCTCCGGCAGGTTTTGAAAATGATAGGTGAGCGCATTGACTAATGTGCCACTCCAGTTTTGAAAGGCAGGGTGTACCACCATACCGGCTGGTTTGTTTACGATGAGTAAGTGCTCGTCTTCAAAAATGATATCGAGCGGAATGTTTTCTGGTTTTACTTCTGTGTCTCGGGGTGGCTCAGGAAGTGAAACAGTAATTACATCATGGGGGCGAACTTTGTAATTAGGTTTGATGGCATTGTCGTTTACTTTCACAAAGCCGCCATGAATACCGTCTTGTAGTTTGCTTCGGGTAACATTGGGGAGTCGGGCATTCAAAAATTTATCAATGCGAATCTGGCCTTGTTTAGGATCGGCTACAATGCGATAATGCTCAAATAATTCATCATCTTCCTCTTCTTGAATATGCTCAGATTCCATAACCTCAAAATTACATAATAGCATTGGCTACGTTGCTATGTTTGGCGCCAAAGTAGAATTGGACTTCTGCGTGTTGTTCGTATAGTTGTTGCTATGAGAATTGAATAATTCATTAGTACTTTCGCAACTAACGTTATTTATTTATCCCGTGGTTTATGAAATTCATCGGTGCTATCCTGTTGTTACTGCTTTGTGCAAATTGTAAAAAAGATCGATCCAACCTGTTTGAAAAAGCTGAGAACCGAGGGCGGGTATCAGGCGACCTGGAGGAGGCTTCCGGACTGGTGGCCAGTTATCGAAATCCGGGTAAACTCTGGACGCACAATGATAGTGGAAACTCCTCGGAAGTATTTTTAATAAATGACAAAGGAGAAATTGTGATGGCCTGTAAGTTAAAAAAGATAAAAAATCGTGATTGGGAAGATATTGCCATAGGGCCAGGCCCGGCTGATAGCATTAAATATTTGTACGTTGGTGAGATAGGGGATAATGATGCAAAGTATGATTACAAGTATTTGTACCGACTCGAGGAGCCAGTGTTTCGGGGTGACAAAAAAATGGCTATTGATAAATTTGATACCCTTGTGATTAGCCTGCCGGATGGGAAGAGGGATATGGAATCAATTACTATCGATCAGGAAACAGGGGATTTGTATTTGTTTTCGAAAAGAGAGGAAAACATAAATATGTATAGATCATTGGCCCACACGTTAGTTGCTGGTGACACACTTGTGCCCGAAAAGATAGGCACGTTGCCATTTCACAATGTAGTGGCAGTAGATTTCACACTGGATTCCAAAGAGCTTTTGATCAAAACTTATGATGAAATTTATTATTGGCAAAGGCCAGACAGTCTCTCCATTCAACAGGTTTTACTTCATGAACCTATTCTGCTCAACTACAGGAGAGAACCTCAGGGTGAATCTGTGGCGTGGTCCTTAGATGGCAGCGGGTTTTATACCCTAAGCGAAACCACAAAGGACACCACGGGGAAATTATATTTTTATAAAAGAGCTAAATAAGAACGGGACGCCTTCTTAAAATTTCTTTCACCTCAGGGGGACCAGTAAAATGATTGCCGATAAAATCATCCAATATATCGAGGCTTTTAGCAGATAGCAGTTGCATGATTTCATCCTGCACTTCCCCACTTAGCGCATATGGAAAATCATTGATAGTCATGTTTGTGCCGTTACACATGGCATAGATGGAGTATTCTGCAGATTGATTAACATCGCTCTCTCTGACAATACATTGGTTGAGAAGTTTATTTACATCGGGTTTACCTTCAATTGGGAGATGGGTTTTGCCTGCAAGGTGAGTTTTCATATAGTCCCCAATCCGGTTACGTGATTCTTCTGAGAGCTCCATGTGCATTTTGCCGGCACATTCGATGCACATGGCGTATTCAAAAATGATTTCTTTGGTACCCAGTGAGGGGTAATTTTTAATCGCCTTTTCTACCATGTACTGCTTTTCCGCCAGTGACTGATTGCACATCATACAGGTTTGAAAGGGCTCGTTTGTTTCTGAATTATAGAATTCTTCAGGAATAGATAGTTTTGATTCAGGCTGGCTCATCAGGAAATGCGATCGATCAGGTTTAATGTATATTTTTTTAAATCGACTTTCTTCTCTTCACTTACATTCAGCTTATTGAGCTGTGAAAGCGCACGCTTAAAGTAAAAATTTATTTTGGTTTCAGTGTGACTGCTTACTCCTAGTCGATCATAGATCGCAGTCACTGCTTCTACTTTTTTCTTTTTATCAAATTGAGCGGAGGCGATGAGATGATTTAGTTCTTTTTTGTCTTTCCCACGAGCTCTGTCCAACGCATTAATGAGTAAAAATGTTTTTTTGTTGGCAATAATGTCACCTCCGACCTGCTTCCCAAAATTTTTACCATCACCAAATACATCTAGCCAGTCATCTTTCAATTGAAATCCAATGCCAATATCAATTCCAAAGTTACGAAGTGCTTTTTGATCTTTGACAGGAGCATGTGCGAGCATTGCCCCCAACTCCAGGCTAAAGCCCAGCAGTACTGCGGTCTTTTGCCTGATCATCTGGATGTACTGCTCTTCTGAAACAGATTTCATTGTTTCAAACTCCATGTCCCATTGTTGTCCCTCGCAAACTTCAGTTGCACATGTATTGAATTTTGATAGTACGTCCTTTAGAAGATCCTTCTCTACTTTTAACAATTGATCATAGACCTTTACCAGCATTACATCACCAGCCAATATGGCCGTGTTGATATTCCACTTTTCATGCACCGTTTTCCGTCCTCTGCGAAGGGGGGCATTGTCCATGATATCATCGTGGAGCAAAGTAAAGTTGTGGAAGGCTTCAACAGCAGTTGCTAATGGAACAATACGCCTGGCATTATTTTTATAAAGTGAATAAGAAAGCAAAGTCAAAAGAGGGCGCAGTCTTTTTCCTCCTAAACCCATAATGTATCGGATGGGATCGTAGAGCGAGGAGGGAGCAGATCCAAATTTTTGCTTTTTTATTTCCGCTTCAATCCACGGTAAGTAGTTGTTTGTCATTGTAAAAAAACTGGGAATTAAACTTCAATTGTAAGGTCAATGAGCCTTCGGCCGATGTCGGTCTTTTTAACACGAACATTCACTTTGTCACCCAGTCGGTAAATCTTTTTTCTTCTTCTGCCGATGATTCTGAAATTGCGCTCGTCAAATTCATAGAAGTCATCTGTCATATCCGTAAGGCGCACCATGCCCTCACATTTAGTTTCAATTATTTCTACAAATACACCAAAGTCGGTTACGCCAGTGATGATGCCCCCGTATACTTTGTTGGCAGCCATACTCATGAACTCCACTTGCTTGTATTTGATAGAGGCACGTTCGGCATCGGCAGCCCTTTTTTCACGCTCTGAAGAATGGAGGCACTTTTCTTCATAATCTTTCTTATTTATAGATTTTCCTCCATCTAAATAGTGTTGCAAAAGCCTGTGTACCATCATATCTGGGTATCGTCTGATGGGTGAAGTAAAGTGTGTATAATGAGGGAATGCGAGTCCAAAATGGCCCTTGGCATCTGTCGTATACTTGGCTTTAGACATCGCCCTAACGGCAAGTTGCTGTAGCACGTTCTGTTCTGGCTTACCTTCAATGTCTGCCATCAACTTGTTCAACGATTGGGAAACCGCAGTTTCTTCTATGTTCAGTGTATGACCAAACTGCTTTGCGAACTGAGCAAAATCCATGACCTTCTCTGGATTGGGATGATCATGGGTGCGATAAACAAAAGTGTTTTTATCTTCTCCTTTTTTCATTTTGAAGACGTAGGTAGCCACCGCTCTGTTGGCCAGCAGCATGAATTCTTCAACTAACTTATGCGCATCTTTTCTCTCCTTTGGCACTACTTCTAATGGTTTCCCATTTTCATCGAGCCTGAATTTAACTTCAGTAGTTTCGAAGTTTACAGCACCTTTTGCAAATCGATCTTTTCTTAGCTTTAACGCAATCTTATTCAGCAATTGAAGTTCGTTGGCCAAATGGCCTTTACCACTTTCTATTTGTTCTTGCGCCTCCTCATAGGCAAATCGTTGATTTGAATGGATAATCGTTCGTCCAAACCATTCATTGTAGACTTTGGCTTTATCGTCAATCTCAAACAATGCACAAAAGGTAAGTTTGTCTTCATTGGGACGCAATGAGCAAAGTTGATTGCTCAATCTTTCCGGTAGCATAGGAACGGTTCTGTCAACCAAATAGACAGAGGTGGCCCTATCGAAGGCATCTTTGTCGAGCGTGCCACCTGGTTTCACATAATGAGTTACATCGGCAATGTGAACTCCAACTTCGTAATGTCCGTTATCCAGTTTTTGAAAGGAGATGGCATCATCAAAATCTTTAGCGTCTTCCGGGTCGATGGTAAAAGTGAGTACATCTCTAAAGTCTCTTCTTTTTTTAATCTCACTTGCTGGAATCTCATCCTTAATGTTTTCTGATTCCTTTAATACATCTGGGTCGAAACGAAAGGGAAGATCAAACTCAGCCATGATAGAGTGAATCTCGGCCTCGTTCTCTCCTGTCTTGCCCAGGATCTCGATTACTTTTGCCTCTGGGTTGCGATCAGTCGTGCCCCATTTGGTTACTTCAAATACAACCTTGTCATTGGTTTCTGCATTGTTGATGTTTTCCTGGTATACAAAGAAGTCCTGATAAAGCTTTTTGTAGTCGGGAACGATAAAGGAATAATTAGGCGATACTTCTATTCTACCTACAAACCGGGTACGATTTCGCTTGATAACTTTAGTTACTTTTCCTTCGGGGCTTGCTCCTTTTCGAGAAGAAAGGATGCTTATCTCTACAATGTCGCCATGAACAGCAGAAGCGAGATCGCGTGACTTAACATAGATATCTTTTTCCTCACCTTCAACAATGATATATGCAAACCTCGGGTTGACATGGTCCACTCTTCCGGTTAATGCAACTAATTCCTTTACACTACGGTAGGTTCCATTTCCAAGCTGTTGAATTTTTCCTTCTTCTTCTAATTGATCAAGAATCCGATATAAATCAGCTATTAGTGTTTTCTTTTTAATCCCCAGTTTTCTGGTAATCTGTTTGGTGCTGTATGCTTTGCCCACCATTTCTTCCAGCAGTGCAAGAATGGAGGAGTATACACTGCCCTTTTCTTTTTTGCTCTTTTTATCTTTAATTTTTTTAAACGTTTTTTTACTCATTCTCTGCGTGTGTGATATTTTTTTCGGGTATCAGGGGAAGTCCCTTTAGTCGAAGGTAGAGTTGAGCAACGGCTATGACATCACCCACACAATACACTGATATTTTTTTTAAATCTTTTTCTTTATAGTACACCTCATTTACCTGGCTACCATCCATAACACCTTTACTGGTAGGAATGTTAAAAATAGCAGCCAATAAATCCAAAGAAGTATAGTGTTTATAATCTCCAAACTTCCACAACTCTAAAGTGTCAAGATGCTGAATTTCCCAGGGTTTTTTTCCACTTAGGTTGAGGGCCTCCGGCAACATGATATTATTGATTAACATTCTTCGGCTCATATAGGGAAAGTCGAACTCCTTTCCATTGTGTGCGCACATCTTGGTGGCTGGCCCCAGTTTTTCCAATAGCTGCTTGAATTCTGTCAGAAGCTGAGCTTCATCGTGGGAAGTAAAATATTTAGTTCTTAATCCAAGTTCCCCTGTTTCACTTTCGGTAAACATTCCTACCGCGATAGAGACGATTTTCCCAAACTCAGCATAAATACCAGCTTTGGTATTGAATAAGTATTCATCTGTGTGTTCTTCTTCTCTTCTAAAAAAGCTAGCTTTCCGTACCCATTGGGCCTTCAATCGTTCATCAAGCTGACTGTAATTTTCAGAAATGGCTACGGTTTCAATGTCAAGAAAAAGAATATCCTTTAATTCCGCATTCATAATGCAAGTTAAGCTAATCCTCCTTATCAAACTGTATTTGTGTATTCCGAAATTATTATACTTTACTTTTATGCCAGCAATAGGAATAAATTACCGCTATGATTTCCTTTAACCACAAAGTATTTTTTGAAGTGGCACAGCAGCTTAGTTTTACTAAGGCAAGTCAAACCCTGTTCATTAGTCAGCCGGCCATCAGTAAGCATATTCGTCTATTGGAAGAGGCGTACAAAACCAGTCTCTTTGAGAGGAGGGGAAATTCCATTACACTTACAGAACAAGGCTCCATTCTTTACGAATTTCTTCTTCGGGGTCAGGAGTTGGAGCGACAACTGGAATTGGAGCTGAATACCTATCGGGATCCATCTCAGATTAAGGGGGATTTTAAACTAGGCGCCAGCACTACAGTGGCCTTATATATTATGCCTCCCGTTTTGTCCGGGTTTAGAAAAAAATATCCTGATGTGAAAATCAGTTTATTCAACAGGAACAGTGAAAGTGTTTTGACTGCTCTGAAAGATCGCGAGATCGACCTTGGAATAGTAGAAGGAAGGAGTAAAATTGGCCAGGTCAAGAGTGAGCATTTCCTTACAGACGAGGTAGTTCCAGTATGTGCTGCCCGCAGTGGCCTTACCAAGAACCCCCGAATAGACATTAAAGATCTACCCACGATTCAGATAGCACTTCGGGAGAGGGGGTCAGGTACTTTGGCCGCTATTAGGCATTCATTAAGTGGAAAGGGAATTAAAATGACTGATCTCAATATCAGTATGCGGCTGGGAGGAACGGAGGCGCTTAAAAACTTTCTTCTGGCAGATGACAGCCTCGGGTTTTTGCCTGCAAGGGCTGTTGCCAAGGAACTGGCCTCGGGTGAGCTTGTGCGACTTTACATTGATGACCTTACCATCACCCGACAATTTTATTTTGTACAACGCCATGGTGATGAAAATCGCGATTTAAATGCATCTTTCATTAAATTCTCCAAAAATCACTATAACATTAAGTTATAGCCAATAAAAAAACTGTATTGGTTTAGGAATACTGACTCGGCTAATTTAGGGGCTTATTAATAAGCTAATACAATGGTTGTAAAGGAAAGAAAATCCCTTGTTTCATTTTTGCAATGTTCTGGTTGTGATAAAACGTATTCTGTTCATGAGTTGCAAACATTTGCAGATTGTGATCAATGTGGTACGCGCCCATTGATTGCTCGGTATGAATTTCATGATGGCTACAGCAAGGAAGAGATAAATCTACAGGAGCGATCTATGTGGAGGTACCAGGGAATGTTACCGGTATTAGAAGAAGAAAATATAGTAAGCTTAGGTGAGGGTTGGACTCCTATGCTTTTATCCACTCGATTAGCGGCTAAATACGATATGGATAAATTGCTGATAAAGGATGAATCTGCCAATCCCACAGGTTCTTTTAAAGCCCGTGGTCTTAGTATGGCTGTTTCCAAAGCCAAAGAACTTGGGGTGGAAACCTGTATAGTGCCTACCGCTGGTAATGCCGGAGGAGCGTTAAGTGCATATTGTGCCAAAGCTGGGATGAAGGCGATTGTGGTGATGCCAAGTCATACGCCAGAAGCTTTTAAAAAGGAATGCAGGTACTTTGGGGCAGAGTTGATTGAAGTGGAAGGACTCATCAGCGACTGCGCAAAAAAAGTAGCTGAGATAAAACTGAAAACGCCATGCTTTGATATTTCTACCATGAAAGAACCTTACCGACTGGAGGGAAAGAAAACCATGGGTTATGAAATTGCCGAACAACTTAATTGGAACTTACCTGATGTAATTCTTTATCCAACCGGTGGCGGTACTGGCTTGATCGGAATGTGGAAGGCATTTCATGAGATGAAAGAATTGGGCTGGATAACAGGTTCTTTTCCCCGAATGATTGCGGTGCAGTCAGCAAACTGTAACCCTATCGTTCAAATACTGGAAGGCAAGCTGGATACAGCGAAAAACTATAAGGGGAGTGCCACCTTCGCAAATGGCTTAGCTGTACCCACACCTTTTGCCGAAAAAATGATTTTGAATGTATTGCATGAATCCGGAGGAACAGCTGTCTCTATTTCTGATGGTGAGATTAAAAGTGCGATGAAAGAGATTGCCTCTTTGGAAGGATTACTTATTTGCCCGGAAGGGGCTGCATTACTTCCTGCGATGCGAACCCTGTTAGACAGAGGAGAGATAGCGCGAAGTGAAACAGTATTGATGCTTAATACAGGATCTGCCTATAAATATTTATGAGTGGAGTACTCCTTCTTTGTCCAATTCTTTGATGAATATCATGTTTTCCTCTTTGATGGCATCAGGAACGAAAAGAAAACGCTTGTCATAAATGATTGAGTCCACATAATAGCTTACCCAGTATTCATTGTTCAAATGAAATACTGTAGGGTCGATAGGTTCAACCAGTGCTGAATCATTTCCGGGGATCGTTTCTAAAAAATGGCGTAAGGTGGAAGTTTGTTGTTTCTCATCTTCTGATTCTCCATATCCTTTGCTTGAAACCAGAGTGTTTTCTATGGGGAACTGATTTTTATTAATCAGGTAAACTTTCCAGGAATTATCTTCTTCTTTTACAATAGCCAGCGTTACATTCTTTACTTCCGGAAACTCAATATCATTAATCATAATTATTGCTAAAATTCTTTAAAATTATCTCTTCTGCCAATTTTCCTTGCGGTGTAAAATCTATTTCATGAAGATGGTGGGCTCCATGCGGATACCATTTCCAAAAGTATGCCCCCGCAAGCCACTCTTTCTTCCATGCAGTTTGGAAGAAGGCTTCGTAACATTTGGCTTGTGTTTCATCGGAAGGTATTGCTTCCTTATTTTCTTGAGGCCATTTCCAGGGTTCAATGGCCGCATCCACAGTACTTTTATATCCTATCTCAGTAAAGATCACTGGTTTTTTATATTCTTTATAAACTCTTTCCACCGATTGCAAATGCATTGACCAATTATTGGCCATCTCTTGCGTGGTGGGATTGTTTGTTTGGGACAAAGGAAAGTAAGCTTGTATGCCTATGAAATCGAGCACATCCCAAAACTTTACTTGTTGGTATTCTTCATTAAAATTGGCAGCATAGGTGAGCTTACCTGAATATACTTTGCGAATTTCTTGTATTAGTTTTCGCCACCTCTCTTCATGGGCTGAGGCGATGGTCAATTCTGTACCAATGCAGAGTATTTCGATTTTATTTTTTTCTGCAAGCTGTGCGTAATGAAGAATGAATTTTTGATAATTGGAAAACCACGCTTCCCAATTTTCTGCATCGTCCATTTTTATTTCTCCTGGCCAGCTATTCCTTACCCAAAGATGTGGCTTAAGTAATGTTTTAATATTTGATTTTCTGGCCAGCTGTGTTGTTTCTGCGATTCCATCATCAGATTCTCCCCACCACGATCGATCATTGTTCGTATTCATCCTGATGTTTGGATCATCTGCGCTGCTTTGCCATGCAAAAGGGGTCTGAGATATCCAATCGATGTTGTTTCTAACCAATGATTCAAATTCTTTCTCGGTGACAATTTGTCGTCCACCTACCCAGCAGACACCCCGTTGTTTCTGAATGTTGGAGTGCCCCTCTCCGTTTGTGAATGGAATTACGAATCTGGCGAGTAGGCCAAAGATCAGGATGGAACAAATGGTTAGAACCAATTTAATTTTCACCGATTCAATTTACAATCTCCATTTCAAAAAGAGACACAATATTATTGAGAAGAGATTTTTTTACCCGATTTAGATCCTGGGTCACACCCAATTCTGTAGCAATAGAAGTAACTTCTTTATCCTCAATTCCGCAGGGGATGATATGTTTGAAGTAATCTAAATTGGTATTTACATTAATAGCCAGGCCATGTAAAGTCACCCAACGACTTGTTTTCACCCCCAGGGCGCATATTTTTCTGTTTTTTTCAGTATCATCTGGGTCGAGCCATGCGCCAGTAAGCCCTTTGATTCTTCCTGCAGCTATTCCAAATTCTTTTAGTGTTAGGATAACGGCTTCTTCCAACAGTCGCATGTATTTGTGAATGTCGGTAAAGAAATTTTCCATATCGATAACCGGATATACTACAATTTGGCCAGGTCCGTGGTACGTAATATCACCTCCACGGTTGATGTGGAAGTAAGTGGCATTAATGGTATTCAGTTTTTCTTTGGGGATTAAAAGATTTTTTTCGTCACCACTTTTGCCCAATGTGTACACATGCGGATGTTCGCAAAAGATTAAGAAATTAGAAGTGGGTGCCTGTTCGGATTCTGGAAGGTCTCTGTTTTTCTTTTTAATTTCCAGAATTTGCTCAAAGAGTTTTGTTTGATAATCCCAGGCTTCAGCATATTCCTTTAAGCCTAAATCAATGAATTGGGTCTTTCGATTGATGTTGGAATTCACTTTATTTTTTCTAACTCACCTTTCAGGAACGTGATTACTTCAACCGGATTTGGATCCACCTTGTTCTCAATGGCCAGGTAATAGGATACCCAATCGGTAAGGTGGATGAGGTGATAGTATTGTTCTAGTAACGATGCGCCTTCTGCTACGATATCAATTATTGGGTTCGATTTTTTTTCGAAAATATCCCGGCAAAGCTCCATTCTCTTTTCCACTCTTACATGGTCATGATCAGTATAAAGGTAGATCACCTGGCTTTGTGCCAACACATTGGCAGGGTGCTCCCAACCTACAATTTCATTGTGGTTCATTTCAGGGAAGGTATTGACATGCGCCATGTGCTTTGAGTTTTCATTCAATTGGTTTTGAAATCTCACCGCCATCGCTTCCAGCCTTCCATCGCAATAGATGATGGGTAGTTTGCCCTTAATTTTTTTAGCGATCAGTTCGGCTTGCGCCTGAATTGCTTTTTCTCCACGATCGAGATACTCAACCGCATTTTGAGTTTCTTTAATAAAAGCACCACCAATTAAATTGGTATGGTAAAGCACAAAGAGCAGTGATACCATTAAATTGCCCAGCATGGCACGTGGGCTGCTGGAGCCAGCAGGCATTTGAATATAGTGCAGGTTATACTCTTTGGCGATCTCCAGCATTTTGCCACCGGAGGTGATGCATATGATGTGGGCTCTTTTCAGGAGCGCTTTTTCAATGGCAGAAAGTGTTTCCTCTGTGTTTCCACTGTAGGAACAAGCAATGAAGAGTGTGTGAGGGCCAACATATTGAGGAATATTATACCCCTTGTTTACAGAGATTGGAATAGGAATTCGGCCAAAAGTCAGTGATTCTATCAGGTTTGCCCCAATGCCCGATCCCCCCATGCCCGCAATAAGAATATTGCGAATGTCACTTCCGGGCCTTACCAGGTCTACCGCCTCACCAATGCGAAGGGCATCGGTAAGCTGACGCGTAAAACCTTCAATTAATTTTTTCATTTCTCTTTCTAACTTAGGGTGTAAATGTAGCCGCATGACGGATAAAATCAAAAGAGGATTTGACGGTGAAGAACTCGCCATGACCTTTTTGAAAAATAAAGGGTATACCATCCTTGAAAAAAACTACAGGTACAAACGTTCCGAAATTGATCTGATTGTGGAAAAGAATAACTGGCTTGTTTTTGTTGAGGTGAAAACAAGGAGCTCCACCTCATTTGGTTATCCGGAAGAATTTGTAGATGAAAGAAAGGTAGAAAAAATTATAGAGGGTGCTGACCAATACATTCACGAGAACAATTGGCATGACAACGTACGTTATGATATTATTTCCATCGTATTAGGAAAAGGAGAACCAGAAATCGTTCATTTTGAAGATGCCTTTTATTGACCCTTGCGGTTGGAGTAAACTTCCTTCCCTTTGTCATTCCACTCACTGCGAACAAATGGTGTTAATTCCCGATCGAAAGGATCTTGTGGGAAGATGATTATTTTTTTTCTTCTTCCGGAAGGATAATTTTCAATCCACTCTCCCACTTTATTGTCCCAATGGTATTCTCCAGATACCGCGATGTTGCCATTTTCATGAAATTGATAATAGTAACCTTCCCTTTCACCAAACTCCACAGGAATAATTTCTTTTATTTTCGTTCGTTCTACCGGATCATAGTAAACGATTAGCGATTCTTTAGGCCAGCCTTTGTAATACTTCTCTTTGTCTACCAATAGGTTTTCTCTATTGTATTGCATCCAACGGCCGTGTTTTGTGCCCTTGTAGTAAATTCCTTCCTCTAATAAGATGTCTCCTTGCATCTTTTTGTAAGGGCCATGCAAAAGCACTCCTTTGCTTGGATCAAAATTGTTGGATTTTCTTATCTCTCTGCGGGTAAAATCGTACCAGTAAATGTCACGAACAAAACGATTGGGCTTATCCGGATTTTTGAGATAGTAAAAAAGCTCGATGGTTACTCTATCGCCATACCCTTTGCGTGTAAAGCCCTTTTTAGTTTTTATGCCGTAGAAGACCTTTTTCCTGGGCTTTTTCTTTTTGGTTACGATGGGTTCATCTATCTCTTCATCCAATTCCAGCAATTTGAAGGGCTTATCGGTATCGAAAGTAAATTGGCCCTCAACAATATGTGCTTCCTGACCAGGCTGAGCGAACAGCAGAGCCGGGAGAAAGAGCGCGAATGTTAAAAGCCATGATTTCATTGCGAAACGAAGGTTTTAGGATGATATAACGAAGTTAGTGAAAAAATATTTCTTTAAAGTTTTGGAATCCGGTAGTGCTGCTTTGCAGGAGCTATTAAAATCTAATAATAGAAAAGGTCTGCCGTGTTTTGACAGACCTTTCATTTGCGTTCCTTAATTGTTAAGAAACCAACTCTACACTTCGCTTAATAAAACTTGTAAGATCAGCACCGGTCAACATATTCTGCGACAGTAATGCCAGATCGTACGCTTGCTTTGCCAATTTTATTTTTTGCTCTTCCGTTTCGGCCTTCAATACTTTTTGAATCACGTTGTGATTGGCATTGATTGCTACATTGTAGCTATCGGGCATACCACCCATGAATGGCATTCCGCCACCTCCTGTCTTGGCCATGTCTTTCATTCTCCTCATCCACTCACTCATGGTTACCGTTACGGGCAGATCAGCGGGTGACATGGATTCAACAGCCAATGTCATGCTTTGATTCTTAATGGCCTTTTCAAAAATTCCCTTGATTTGTTCCTCTTCTTCCTTGCTCAGAACGCTTTCTATTTTTTCGTCTTTGGCAATCAGCTTGTCGATGGTATCGCTGTCCACTCTTTTCAGTTGCGTATTTTCAAGCTTCTGCTCCAGGTTGCTGATATAGTGACTGTCCAATACTCCATCCATAAGCAATACATCATATGACTTGTCTTTTGCCATTTGAATGTAGGTGTCTTGTTTGCCCGCATCAGAGCTATACAAGTAAACTGTTTGCTTGTCTTTGTCCGTTTGATTGGTTTTTACTTTTTCTTTGTATTCGTCAAAAGTGAAGTAGCCTCCATCCACATTTTTCAACAATGAAAAGTCTTTCGCTTTTTCGTAAAACTTCTCATCACTGATCATTCCGTATTTTACGAAAATGTTGATGTCGTCCCACTTCTTTTCAAATGCCGGGCGATCCTTCTTAAACATATCGCTCAGTTTGTCAGCCACCTTCTTGGTAATGTGCTGACTGATCTTTTTAACACTGGAATCCGATTGCAGGTAACTTCTGGAAACGTTCAGTGGAATATCGGGTGAATCCAACACCCCGTGCAGGAGCATCAGGAAATCAGGAACAACATCCTTCACTTCATCAGTAATAAATACCTGACGTGAATAGAGTTGAATTTTATTTTTCTGAAGTTCAAAATCATTTTTCACCTTGGGGAAGTAGAGCACCCCGGTAAGGTTAAATGGATAGTCCACATTCAAATGAATCCAGAAGAGTGGATCCTCTGAAAAGGGGTAAAGCTCCTTGTAAAACTTAAGGTAATCCTCATCCTTTAGGTCTTTGGGAGCCTTGACCCATAGTGGCTCAGGATTATTGATGATGCGATCTACCTTTACCGATTTGTACTTTGGTTTTCCCTCTTTGTCTTCTCCATCGGGAACGCTCTCTTCTTTGGTTCCGAACTTTATTTCAACAGGTAAAAACTTGCAGTACTTTTCAAGAATTCCTTTTAATCTGAATTCATCTAAAAATTCTTCCGAGTCTTTGTTGATGTGGAGAATGATGTCCGTTCCTCTTTCTTTTTTCTTTGCAGGTTCAAGAGAAAACTCTGTTGATCCATCACACGTCCACTTAGCAGCCTCATCTTCACCCACTGTATATGAACGAGAGATGATTTCCACATTGTCGGCCACCATAAAGGATGAGTAAAAACCAAGACCAAACTTTCCGATGATGTCTTTAGCATCTCCCTTGTCTTTGAATTTCTCTACAAACTCAGCGGCTCCGGAGAATGCAATTTGATTGATGTATTTTTTAATTTCTTCCCCGGTCATTCCAATACCGCGGTCACTTACTGTGATGGTTTTTTTCTTTTTGTCGAAGCTTACCTCAATGCGTGTTTCGCCAAGCTCGTCTTTGAACTCTCCCATGGCGGCCAGCTTTTTGATTTTTTGCGTGGCGTCCACCGCGTTGCTTACCAGTTCCCTCAGAAATATCTCATGATCGGAATAGAGAAATTTTTTGATGATGGGGAAGATGTTTTCGGTATGGATGGAGATAGAGCCTTTTTCAGCAACAGTTGCCATATTCGTTGATTTGGTTTGATTAATATTTTACAAGACCCAACCTTTCAAAAGCCGTTCCATCAAGCAAAAGGTGACAGGATGGCAGGGAAAGGGGTCATGGTTGATTATAAACTGTTACGTGAGTACACGAAACAAGGGATGGAAGGGCTCTGGCCGTAAGCATAGCCAGGGCTGGCCTTAATTCAACTGAACGATTACCTTTTTGATCACAATGACGCTTCGTGCCTCAGCGTTTCAGTGAAGTTTGACCAAAAAAAACCGCAGTACTTTTAATACTGCGGTTCTGAATTTTTTAATTAGTTTTTTTATGCTTCCTCCGTTGCTGCTGGCGTAGCTGGCTGCCCATGCACTCCAGTATCAATTTCATCTCCATCTTTGGTTAGGAATTTGAATTCTGTGATAGCCATGGAAGAGTCCCTTACCAGGGTTAACCACTTTTTGTATTTAAAAAATAGTTTTACACGCTTCGAGATAATCCCTTTCGTATAGTAGGCGAACAAAAATGGGTGAAGTGCCAGTGCAATACCATTTTCATTTTGTTTTACCAATAAATGATCCAGGTGTTGCTCAATCTGGTCGGTGATCAGGATACTGGCGGTGATGCTTCCCGTACCATTACAGGTCGGGCAAACCTCCTTCGTGGCAATGTCCATCTGTGGACGAACGCGCTCACGGGTAATCTGCATCAATCCAAACTTGGAGAGCGGAAGAACCGTATGCTTGGCACGATCGGCTTTGGCCATTTCGTCCTTCATGGTTTTATGAATGAGGCGCTTGTTTTCAGCACTTCTCATGTCAATAAAGTCGACCACGATGATTCCACCCATATCGCGCAAGCGCAACTGACGGGCTACTTCTTTGGCGGCTTCAAGATTGACAGACAAGGCAGTCGTTTCCTGATTCTCCTCGCGATTGGATTTGTTGCCGCTGTTCACATCCACCACATGAAGTGCTTCCGTGTGTTCTATGATCAGATAACCGCCACCCCTAAGGCTCACGGTTGATCCGAAAGCAGATTTAATCTGCTTCTCTACGTTGTAGTGTTCAAATATTTTTGCCTTGCCGTTATAAAACTTGACAATCTTCTCTTTGTCGGGAGCGATGGTTCTGATGTAATCCCGTGTCTCTTCATAAATCTTCTTGTCATCGACATGGATGTTATCAAAAGACTCATTGAGTACGTCACGGAGTATTGAGGATGTTTTACTGATCTCCCCAATGATTTTATCGCGGGGGTTGGCAGTAACCATACGCTTAATGCCTTCGTCCCAGGTTTTGGTGAGGTTGCGCAGGTCTTTGTCCAATTCAGCCACTTCCTTGCCTTCAGCAACGGTGCGGATGATGACCCCAAAATTTTCTGGTTTGATGGATTGGATGAGTCGCAGCAGGCGCTTACGCTCGTCATTGCTGGTGATCTTTTTAGAAACACTTACCGTGTTGCTAAAAGGAACCAGCACCAGGTAGCGGCCTGGTATGGATAACTCGCACGAAAGTCGCGGCCCTTTGGTGGAAATTGGTTCTTTTACCACCTGCACTGGAATAACCTGACCTTTGGAAAGCTGCTGGGATACTTTCCCATGCTTGTCAATGTCTTTTTCAAGTCGGAGTTTATCCAACCGGCCTCCAGTAATCTTCTTTGCCCGGACTAGTTTGGTGAATTTTTGAAGAGAACCATATTGTGCACCCAGATCCAGATAATGAAGGAATGCATCCTTTTCATACCCAATATCAATAAATGCAGCGTTAAGTCCCTGGACCACCTTTTTTACGGTGCCCAGATAAATATCACCAACTAAAAACTTGCTTCCTGCTTCTTCGTGATGAAACTCTGCAAGATTCTTATCCTTGAGAAGTGCTATGCGACATCCGTTCTGAGTTGCGCTAATAATTAGTTCGTTACTCAAAACTATAAATTGGATGTGTTAAAAAATTACATCAATAGGAGATGTATTTACTTCTTGTTTTTATGTCTGTTCTTTCTCAAACGCTTCTTGCGCTTGTGAGTAGCCATTTTATGCTTTTTTCTTTTTTTACCGCTTGGCATACAAATTTCTTTTAGTCCCGACAAGTCGGGACGGTTTAACATTATTTTAAATCCTTCAGATAAGAATCGGCCGCAGCTTGCACCGCAGGATCACTATCTAATTTTTTTACAAGCTCAAATTGCTCCCTTGCCTTGTCCTTTTGGTTGGTATTTAAATAGGCTACCCCCAACAACAACTGACCCTGGATGTGATTTGGATATACAGCGATCAAATCAGTTAGCCGTTCAACAGCACGGTCATACTGGCTTGATTGGATGGCCAGCATACCCATATTGAACATGGCCTGCTCGTTGGTTGGATCCTTTTCCAACACTTCTCTAAGCATCGTTATTCCCTGCATAGGGTTTTGTGAACTTAGGTAAGTCATTGCGATTTTAGTCTTTACGTCTAAATTCTCTGGATCAGCCTCCAGCACCTGCCCAAGCAAATCCCTGGTCTTTTCGGCCATTTCGTTTTGCTTTTTGGGATCCAGTGCAAATGTATAGGCATCATAATAGCTATTTCCAGCTTTTATGAGGCTTTCCTTGCTTTTAAAGAACGATGCGGCTTTCTCAGCAAACCACGCAGCACTGTCAAATTGGCTAGCCTTTGAGTACATGCTCGCCAAAGAGTCGGCAAAGATAGCACTTTTTTCGTTTCCTGATGCTTCTAAGTATTGGGCGTTCAAGGAATTAATGGATGCTCTTAAAGCAGCAGGTGTAGTGGTATGAGGGTCATCGGTTACTTCCTGATTCCCTTCTGCCTCCATTTGTCCTTTGTTTTCTACTACCACTTTGGGCAATAAAAACAGCAGCCACACGATGGCCGCACTGACTACTATTAGAATGATTCTGGTTTTTAACATTTCGTCATTAGTAACTTGGTCATTGTCATTGGCTGTAATATGCGACTAATGACTAATGACAGATTTATTTTTCAGCAAGCTGCTTTACCTTTTCACTGTTTTTGATCTTGTTCACGAAAATCTTTGCTGGCTTAAAGCTGGGTATGTAGTGCTCCTCAATAATAATGGCTGTATTGCGGGAGATATTACGCGCAATCTTCCTTTTTCTCTTTTTGTTCACAAAACTTCCAAAGCCACGGATATAAATATTTTCACCGGAAGCCATTGAAGATTTCACAATATTAAAAAAGGCTTCTACAGAATGAGATACATCGGCTTTGTCTATTCCGGTTTTCTCAGCGATTTGTGCAATAACGTCTGCTTTGGTCACATTGATATCGTTTAAGATTCTCTAAATTCAAGGACGGCAAATTTAGCCCAGAAACATCAATCCCAAAATGAAATCTTTGATAATCACCAAGATATAAATAGAAACCCCGGTATTTTTAGAAAAATTCTGGTATTAAAAGTGGTTTTAAGACCTTCGCGGGGTGAATAGTTATAGGGATGGCGAAAAAAGATTTTTCTAAAAAGATAGTTGACTGGTATCTGGTCAATCCCCGGGACTTGCCCTGGCGTAAAACAAAAGACCCTTATCGCATCTGGTTGTCAGAAGTAATTCTGCAGCAAACGCGTGTCGCTCAGGGGCTTCCGTACTACCTGGAGTTTGTTAGGAACTTTCCTAATGTAAAAGCACTGGCAAATGCCAGTGAAGATAAAGTAATGCGCACCTGGCAGGGACTTGGCTACTACAGCAGAGCGCGCAATTTACATGCATGTGCTAAAGTGATTGCCCATCATTACAATGGCCAATTTCCAAAAACTCATGCCGAGCTGCTGGCCCTTCCTGGAATAGGGGAATATACTGCAGCCGCGATAGGCTCCATGGCATTTGACCAGCCCGAAGCGGTAGTAGATGGCAACGTTTTTAGGGTGTTGTCGAGGGTATTTGGCATTGAAGAAGACGTTTCGACCGCCACGGGCAAGAAAGTTTTTGCCCTAAAGGCAAAGGAACTTTTGGACATTGACCAACCGGGCGTTCATAATCAGGCGGTGATGGAATTTGGGGCGCTTCATTGCACCCCTACATCTCCAAACTGTACAACGTGTATCTTTTCAACGGGTTGTTTTGCTAAAAGACAGGAAATGCAAAATGTACTACCTGTGAAAAGTAAAAAAGTAAAAATTCGCACCCGCCATTTTACCTATTTCGTAATTACCAAAGGGAACAAGCTTGCCATGAGAAAAAGAGAGGGCAAAGATATTTGGAGTGGCTTATATGACTTTTATTTGATAGAAGGCAAAAGGGCACAGCATTTGAAAACACTGATGAAGAAAGACTCTGCACTTGCCCAAATTGAACCTTATATTAATATTGAGTTTAAGAGTGATAGCTATAAGCACGTACTTACCCATCAGCATTTATTGGCAAGTTTTGTAATGCTGTCTTTGTCTCCTGGTCTTTCGGCCAAAAAACTCCTGGATACCTTAGGAATTAAGTTTTATTCCCTGGTTGAGGTAGCCTCTTTGCCAAAACCCGTATTGGTTTCGCGTTTTTTAACAAAAGAGGGGATATTAGAGTAGCCGAAGAAATTTGGTACTTTTGCAGTCCGGCTCCCGGGCAGCACTGTATGCAATAGGTATTTGAGTACTGCGAGGGTCATTGAAAAGAGAACAATTCATCAAAAAATATGTCAGGAGTAAATAAAGTGATTTTGGTAGGGCGCCTCGGAAAGGATCCGGAAGTGCGTCATCTTGAAAACGGAGCTACGGTAGCCAACTTTAGTATGGCCACATCAGAAACGTACAAAGATAAAACAACCGGAGAGCGCAAGGAGATTACAGAGTGGCATAACATTGTGTTGTGGAGAGGGTTGGCCGATGTCGCCTCTAAGTACCTTCATAAGGGAGACATGGTGTATATAGAAGGCAAGTTGCGCACACGGTCATGGGAAAAGGATAATGTGACCCGATACACTACAGAAGTAGTTGGTGATAATATGACCATGCTTAGCCCAAAGTCATCAGGAGGTAGTTCTTCGGATTATTCGCCTTCCTCTGCTACTGGTGCACCGGGTGGCAATACTGATTACAAGCCATCTGATTCGTCAGATGATTTGCCGTTTTGATGTTGCACCTATTTCCTGATTTTGGAAACACCCACTTCATTGGACGAACCTCCTAGTAGCACGCTACTGACAGATATACTATCGGTAACCCCCGATCCCTTTTTACTATCTGGCTTTATCGCCATTGTTATATTGCTTTTTATTTCAGCAATGGTGTCGGCCTCTGAGGTCGCTTTCTTCTCCCTGAAGGCCGATGATTTAGATCGATGCAGAGAGTCGGAAGATGAGCGCGATAAAAGCATTATTTACCTTCTTAATAACCCGCGATTATTGCTTGCCACGATTTTGATCATGAATAACTTCGTGAACGTAGCGCTGGTTACATTGTCTACGTTCATAATGTGGGAGTTGGCGGCTACGCGTAATCCTACAGAAATCATAGTAGGAGTAGTAACCTTCAGCGTCACTTTTGCTATTACCTTTTTTGGTGAGATCATACCTAAAGTATATGCGGCACAACGCAACCTGTCCTATTCGCGCTTGATGAGTCCGGCCTGGAGGGTGCTTGAACGCATCTTCATTCCTCTTTCCTGGCTGTTGTTAAAAATGGGAAATGTAGTAGAGCGAAGGTTTAAAAAGAAGGGATATAGCACTACAGTAGAAGAATTGAATCAGGCACTGGAAATCACCACTGAAAATAATGAGACAACAGCGGAGGAAAAAGATATATTAAAGGGAATTGTGAACTTCGGTACACTTACCGTTAAACAGGTGATGCAGTCGCGGGTAGATGTTTCTGCCGTGGAATACGATCTCAATTTTACGGAGTTAATGGAGCTGATCAATTCTTCCGGTTTTTCCAGGGTGCCGGTATACAAGGAAACGATAGATAAAATAGAAGGCGTACTTTATATCAAGGATCTTCTTCCCTTTTTGGATGAAGATGAAACATTCAAATGGCAGAAATTGATCAGGCCAGGACTTTTTGTTCCAGAAACAAAAAAATTGGACTCTTTATTAAAGGACTTTCAGAATAAACGAGTACACATGGCCGTTGTGGTAGATGAGTATGGGGGTACCTCCGGGGTGATTACCCTCGAAGACTTAATAGAGGAAATTATCGGAGACATCAACGATGAGTTTGATGAGGAGGACGCCTCGTTCGTGAAAATTGATGAAAACACTTTTGTGTTCGAGGGAAAAACCTCTCTTCATGATTTTTGTAAAACCATTGAGGTAGAGTCAAATATATTTGATCCGGTGAGGGGAGAAAGTGAATCGTTGGGAGGGTTGATTTTAGAAATCAACTCAGCAATGCCTAAAGTGGCAGATCAGATTACATTCGATCGATTTGTGTTTACGATTGTTTCGGTAGATAAAAGACGGATTAAAAGAGTGAGAGTACTGATCAACCAACCATCAAAAGCATGATTCGCTGTCTGCTGCTGCTACTCATTTCAGGATTATTGTTTGGTGCTTGTCAAACAGAATATTCCCCTAAGCCTAAAGGCTATAATCGATTGGTTTTACCTCCGGCTGCCTATCAGGCCACAGCCGATACGCTTCCGTACTATTTTAAATATTCAACACACGCTCAGCTAAAAAGGGACACTTCCTGGGTAAGAGAGAAACACTGGGTTGAGATATCCTATCCCGAACTAAAAGCTACTATTCACGTCACGTACAAGCAATTGCAAAACAGTCAGGAGCTATTGAAAGAGTATTTGAATGATGCCTATGTGCTCACCGCGAAACATCAAATCAAAGCCTATGCTATTGATGAAAGCATTACCAAAACGGAAAGCGGAAAGGTGGCCGTAATCGCTGAAATAGACGGAGAGGTTCCCAGTCAATTCCAATTTACCATGACGGACTCAGCAAGGAATTTTTTGCGTGCAGCATTGTATTTCAACGTTAAAGTTCAAAATGATTCCCTTCGTCCCGCCATCGAATATGTGAAGAAGGACATGATGGAAATGATCAATTCACTGAGCTGGAAGGATTAAATTTGATAACAAATTGCTGTGCTGATGTGAGGGATAGACGTTAATTTGCGATCCATACGGTACAACATTGGCTACATTTTTTGACACCTCCATTGAATTCTTAAAAGGCGTTGGTCCTCAACGTGCAGTGCTCTTACAGAAAGAGTTAAAAATTTTTACCTATGGTGATTTAATTCAACAGTATCCGTTTCGTTACGAGGACAGAACTCAATTCTACACCATCAAAGAGGTAAATGAAACGATGCCTCACGTGCAAATCAAAGGAAAGATTCTTCGCTTTGAGATGATCGGTGGGGGCAGAAAAAAAAGATTGGTAGCTTACTTTAAGGACTCCACAGGAGAATTGGAATTGGTATGGTTTCAGGGAATTAATTGGGTGCTGAGTAAGATTAAACCCGGCATCGAGTACACCGTATTTGGAAAACCCAACCGATATGGCAGAACGATATCTATTGCGCATCCGGAAGTAGAACCGGTTACTGATAACAAAGAGAAAAAAGGGTTTTTACAACCAGTATATCCACTCACTGAAAAGCTCCGGTCAAAGTACCTGGACAATAAATTTTTGGTGAAGTTGCAACGGGAGTTGCTTACCATTGCGATCAATCATATCCGGGAGACCCTACCCGAAGATTTGCTTAAGAAGCAGCGACTCATTTCTAAAAAGGAGGCGCTCATTAATATTCATTTTCCTCAGTCGCATCAGTTGTTGGCTGCCGCCCAGGAGCGGCTAAAATTTGAAGAGTTGTTTTACATCCAACTGCGGTTGATCAAAATGAAATTGGTGCGGCAGGAGAAATTTAAAGGGATCGTTTTTAATGATGCGACCATTCTCACCCAATTTTATGAAGAGCATTTGCCGTTCCCGCTGACGGGCGCACAGAAAAGAGTCATCAAAGAGATTTATGCCGACATGAAATCGGGCAAACAGATGAACCGACTGTTGCAAGGAGATGTGGGCAGCGGAAAAACCATAGTGGCATTTATTTGTATGCTCCTGGTGATTGGCAGTGACGCACAGGTGGCGTTGATGGCTCCTACGGAGATACTGGCGCAGCAGCATTATACTAATTTGAAAAAGTATGCAGACCTGATGGGATTGTCTATTTCCTTGTTAACCGGATCAACAAAAAAGAAAGCAAGAACAGAACTCCACTACCGACTGGAAACGGGCGAGTTAAAAATATTGATTGGCACGCATGCACTTATAGAAGATGGGGTAAAGTTTAACCGCCTGGGGTTGGCGGTGATCGATGAGCAACATCGCTTTGGTGTGGCGCAGCGATCCAAACTGTGGCAGAAAAATAAAAATGTATACCCACATGTGCTGGTGATGACGGCCACGCCCATTCCCCGCACGCTGGCCATGACTTTGTATGGTGATTTGGAAATTTCTACTATTGATGAATTACCAAAAGGAAGAAAACCAATCAAGACAACCCATCAATACGATTCGCATCGGTTGCAAATCAATGAGTTCATGCGACAACAGATTGCAGCCGGCCGACAGATTTATATCGTGTATCCTTTGATTGAAGAATCAGAAAAACTGGATCTCAAACATTTGATGGATGGGTATGAAAGCGTTGCGCGTGCGTTTCCGGAAGTTCCTATTAGCATCCTGCATGGTAAGATGAAACCCGATGCCAAGGAATTTGAGATGGGGCGTTTTGTAAAAGGAGAAACAAAGATCATGGTGGCTACTACGGTGATAGAAGTAGGTGTGGACGTGCCCAATGCGTCAGTGATGATCATCGAAAGTGCCGAACGATTCGGGTTGTCTCAACTGCATCAGTTGCGGGGGCGGGTAGGACGCGGGGCGGAGCAGTCCTATTGTATTTTAGTGACCGATTACAAGCTCAGTGCCGATTCTAAAACACGCCTGAACACGATGGTGAAGACCAACAACGGATTTGAAATTGCCGAAACTGACCTGAAACTCCGCGGCCCGGGCGATCTGATGGGCACGCAGCAGAGCGGAGCACTGGACTTGCTGATTGCCGATTTGAGTAAAGATGGTTTGCTGCTCCAGCAAGCCCGCGATGCTGCCAAAGCCCTATTAGAGGCTGACCCAGGGCTGGAAAAAGCAGAAAATAAGCTAATCAAGGCGCAAATCGAGTCTTTACGGAAGACGGTAGTGAATTGGAGCAGAATAAGCTGATTTTCAAATAAAGTGCTTACCCAACCTCGTTTTTGGGGATTCAACTAGAGAAAAGTGATTTTAACCTAAATTCTTGTAATTTAGTATGCCCTAAACCTATTGTAAACCCTTTGTCTATGAGGAGCTTATTGATCTTCTACTCACTTGTCTTGTTTGTTGTTACCCCTGCTTTTTGCCAAAAGGTTCAAATTAATAAAGTAGAGCTGGCAGGTGAGAAAATTGTAGTTCATTATGATCTTGATGATACCACACCTGGTAATGAATACCTTCTCAATCTATTTTCTTCTGTAGATAATTATAATGCCCCACTCGCAAAAGTCACTGGAGACATTGGCCCAGAAGTTAAGCCTGGAGCCGAAAAAAAAGTGGAATGGGCAATTCGAGACGAATATGGCGGTTATAAGGGTAAAATAGCTCTTGAAATAAGAGGTAGAGTGTATGTGCCCTTTGTCAAATTGACAAACTTTACCGTTCCACAATCTTATAAAAGAGGTAAGAGCTATCCCTTACACTGGAAATCAGGAGCAAATAACCCGATAAATGTTGAGCTCTATAAGGGGAATTTACGGGTAAGCGGTGTTTCTGATTTGCCCAACTCTGGAAGCTATATGCTTGACATACCGGCCAAAGCAAAGACAGGTAGTGATTATAAACTGAAGATTTCGGATACCCGTAACGGGGATGAGGTAATATGGACATCACCATTTACCGTTAAAAACAAAGTGCCTCTTCTACTTAAAATTTTGCCCGTAGCAGCCATTGGTGGCGCAGCAGCAGCGTTGGGAGGAAGCGGTGGTGGAGAACCTTCTGGAGGAGATGGCATCCTTGATCCTCCTTTACCCTCTACAACAAAAAATTGATTGAAAATAATTCTTTATCCATATGGTTAAAAGATTACTGATTCTTCTACTACTGAGTGTTCCTGGTTTCATCTTGGCACAGAATTATACCGCACTCAATGGGCCGTATATTGGAACACCAACTAAAATTGTAAGTGCGGGGGGAAACTTATTGGGTCTGGTAACTGGCCAAGGTATAATGAAAAGCTCGAACGGGGGGTTAAGCTGGACAGCTTCAAATACGGGTTTAACTAATTTGTACCTACAGGATCTCCATAGAGACGCATTAACGGGTAAGTTATATGCTTTAGGGTACAGCCAATTATTCACCTCGGTTGATAATGGAGTCACTTGGGCATTGACAGCAAACTCTGGTTTTGCAACAGGTAGGTTTATTCGCAAAACAACCAGTTTTGTTTTTATAGTGGGTTACAACGGATTGATTTATCGTTCATCTAATGATGGTGTTAGCTGGACCCAGGCAAACACCTTTAGTAGTGATCCGAGAGATTTTGAAGTCAATGCATCAGGCTACCTCTATATTGCAACATCGGATAACGGAATCTTTCGATCCACAAATAACGGATTGAATGTAGATCAATTGGGTAGTGGGGAAGGCCTAACAGATATCAACGTTTATTCTTTGGTAACAAATGGAGCAAACATTTATGCAACATCCGGATCGGGTCCATTTAAATCAACCAACAATGGAGATACGTGGGTTTCAGTAAAAAGTAATATATCGGATTGCTGCTTTGGATGGGAGTCATACATTGAAAAAGATCCCTCAGGGAATATTTATTTATTTAATGGACAAACAATTTGGAAAACCATAAATGGAGGTGCTAACTGGACATCTTTTACCAGTCCGCTAACCAGCGGAAGTTTACGAGGCCCCTATTTTGAATCCTCTTCTACTTTTTACATAGGTATTGAAAACAGACTTCAATACAAAACAGTAGATAGTGGGGCAAGTTGGATTCCATTAACCAATAGCGGGATAATTACTGCGTATGGGTCAGACATGGCCATTACAAATAATGGTCGTTTACTCTATACCGTAGGTTACCCAAACGGATTTTACATTTCCATTGATGACGGGGCAACATGGGACTTTTTAGGAAGTGGAACAACGAATAGACAAATAGCTGGTTTTTACAAATTTGGATCTACAATATATGGATACGGTTCCGGTATCATCAAAACGGTTGATAATGGCTCAAACTGGACTATACAAGAATCAGGAAGCTATTATTTCAACAACTTGATTTCAAATGATGGGATTAGCATGTACTCATTAAATACCTATTATAATGGAACCGCCAATGCATGGAGGATATTAAAATCAAGCAATAGTGGGGTTAATTGGGTTGAACAACCAATTACAGGGATTCCGTCATCCGATTGCAGTTATATGCCGGAGCAGGATGACTTTATCTTGAGCAGTGGAGGGAATTTATTCGCCAGGGTTTATGAATATTGTTCTACCAACAAAAATATATTGTTCAAAATTGACCCTAGTACGGGAGTGGCTACGCCTATTGTAAACTTGCCAACATCCAATAATATTGAGGACATTGAATTCTTTAATGGTAAACTATATGTTTTCACCAACAATGGAAAATTAAATATCACCAATGATGGAGGTCAGACATGGACCACTAAAACCACTACCTCATCGTATGGTAGGCTTAAGGTTATTAACGATAACACTTTTTTTATTTTGAACTCAAGCATATTCATATCCACCGATGGTGGAGACAATTGGGTGAATACAAACTCTCCAGGTTCAACCAATAAGTGGAATCGATTGGCTCTAGTGTCATCGGCTAACTACGCCTACATATCTCAGGATCAAAATGTGATATTCAAAAGCAACACTCCTATTATCCCTCCTGCAGCCCCATCCGGGTTAAGTGCATTTTATTATGATCGAAATAGTGTGGGTCTCATTTTTGATGACAACTCATCCAATGAGGATAACTTTGTAATTGAAATGGCCGTTGGAACAAGTACTCAGTTTGATTCCGTTGCAACAACAACCCGGCCGACATACTATACGAGAAACCAGGCAGTAGCTCTTGCTTATCGGGATAAGACAGGGGCGGCTCTATTGCCCAATACTACCTACAAATTTAGAGTGAGGGCTTCAGGGTCTGGAGGAAAATCTGCTCCAAGCAACGAGATATCAGTGACAACAGTCCAAGATTGTAGTGCAACATCGGATGTTCCACTCAATAGAAGTTGGACAGTTACTACTTTGAATTTAAGTGGTGTTGGAGTAATGACCAAATTGAACCAAACCGTAAATGGTTCAAATGGGTATTATACAATGCAAGACCTTCCCATAGGGGCCTCTGTTGGCTTATCACCACAACCCTCTGAACCATGGGGTGTTGGCGTTGAAGAAAACTGCGGGATTGCTTCAATGAGTTCTACAGATGAATATCTCGCCAAAGGAAATGGCACATGGAATTCCACCACAAAGAAATTTACGATTCCGTGGTTTACTCATCCAGCGTATCCTTACCGTGAGGAGACAACTGTATTTACTCTGAATGCCACAGATCCTGTACCGGCAAATCCAACTAATTTGACGGCTACGGTTTTTCTTCCTGGCACTGTTTTGATAAATTGGCAGAGTGGTAATTTCACACAAGAATTTGAGGTAGAGCGATCTTTAACTTCCGGTACTGGGTTTACAAAGATTGCAGATATTACATTTCCTAAAATTGCTTATAAAGATCTTGACCCTACACTGGTTGTTGGGACAACCTACTACTACAGAGTGAGGGCCAAAAATGTAACCGGCAATTCTGGTTATACAGCGGAGGCCAGTGTTATTCCAAGATCAAATTATTTATTTCTCCCCATGGATAACCTTCCGGGCTTAACCTTCTTCCAAACGGGAGGGGGAGGGGCCTGGGGTGATGTAGATGGAGATGGAATCAACGATTTATTCCTGCCGGTCGTTCAGGATAGTTTGGGGAATAATATTCCCCCCGTCATCTTTAAAAGTGATGGCACAGGGCAGTTTACCAAGCTGGTAATTCCGGAATTAGCCAATGAAACGATTGTTACCAGATCGGTAAAAATCATTGATGTAAATAATGACGGTTTGAATGACTTGTTCCTGACTCGTTCAAGTTCTAATGATTTATTACTAACAAAAAATTCAGACGGAACCTATTCGAAGACATTATTTTCAGAATATGCGCAAGGGGGACTTCCGGGCGGGAATTGGATTGATTATGATAATGATGGATACCTTGACTTGTTTGCCAATACTTCTTTAGGTGCTGGCACTGCCAGTGACAAGTATCTGCTCCACAGCAATGGGGATGGAACATTTACAAGAATTACTGAAGGAGAATTAGTGACTGATTTTGGTTTCACATATGATACACAGTGGGCTGACTATGACAATGATGGAGATCCGGATGTTATTGTACTTAATAGAGGTATAAATCCGAGTGTTCAATCTAATTCTCGCCTTTATAAAAATAATGGTGATGGCACTTTTACCAGGGTACTGGGTTCTGTTTTTGAAACTATTTTGAGTTACGACAGAACCGCCTCATGGGGTGATTACGACAACGATGGAGATATGGATATTTTCATCGGATCTCAATCACTAAATACCAATCCTCAGTTCATCAACAGATTATATACAAATAATGGTGACGGTACTTTTTCAGAAGCTATTGGATCTATGGTGGTAGAGGGAGGTTTAGGAACCTTTGGGAGTGCCTGGGCAGATATTGACAATGATGGGGATCTCGATTTGTTTGCAATGGGATTCACTAATGTACTTTATTATAATAACGGGGATGGCACCTTTACCAAGTACACTACCCCCGAATTATTTAACGCACCTTACCCAAGCCTTCAGAAGCTCTATGGACCGGCACTTGAAGATGTGGATGGAGATGGATTTTTGGATTTCCACAATGGAGGGTTCAGTAATCCTGAAATCCCTAATATTATTTATCGGAATACCACACCAGCAACGGCTGCAAGAAAATGGGTTAAAATCAATCTAACAGGCGTTGCCAGTAATAGATCGGCTTTTGGGGCAAGGGTTTATGTTACTACAGGATCAAAAAAACAAATTCGCGAACGACATTCTCATTCAGGTCATGCCACCCAAAGTAGTCCTACTTTGCATTTTGGTTTGGGGAGTGCTTCAATTATCAATGAAATACGAGTTGTCTGGCCTTCAGGTATCGAACAATTCTTATACAATGTTACACCAAATCAAATAATAAATGTTATTGAGGATGGTGATGCTCCTGTAATTACTGCTTTGTCGCCTGCAGATAATTCGGATGTCGTTCAAGGATTGAATCAGTTGTCAATTAGCTTTAATGAAGAACCTATTGCAGTAGGAGGATTGAGTTTAAAAGTGTTCCAAACTGGAAATGCTACACCCATTGCTACTGTTGATGCTGCATCAGGAACCAAAACAGACAGCACATATTCTTACTCAATACCCGCTCTTAATGTTATAGGGAGTTATTATGTTCAAATTGATCCGTTTGCATTTGATGATCAATGGGGTAATTCATTTGATGGTATAAGTAATATGACTACATGGTCTTTTAATATAATTGATGTGACACCACCCGTACTCACATTTACAGAAGTCACTTCTTTTGAAAAAGGAACCGGTAACACAAATTTTACCGTTGGTGTTGCCGATGCGGGGGGGGCAGCTTCAGCTAAGATGCATTATAGGAAAATTGGATCATCTCAGCCTTTTATTGAGACCGGCAATATGCCTGTTGTTTCCGGCCAAACGAATTTTACTGTTCAGGAGAGTTGGTTTGATAACATGGGAATGGATTACTATTTTACTGCACTAGATAATACTGGAAATGAAGGAAGGCTGCCTGCCGCTGGAAGTTTTCATGCCTACATGAAATTGACCGGAGCTAATATTCCTGCACTGCCCAATCTAAGTTTTGGTGGTGAAATAGGCAACTACAGGATCTTTTCAATCCCATATACACTGCAGAATAATTCTATCAGTACATTGTTCAATATTGTTGGAGGGCAGGATAAGACCAAATGGCGACTTTTATCCTATCGGTCCAGTCCTGAGGCATGGATTGATTTTCCCAGTTCCATTGAAAAGGGTAAAGGCTATTTCATTAATATAGTTGATCCTGTGGAAATTACTCTTGGGGAAGCTACGGCTCCATCTCACAACCAAAGTAATCCCTATATGATGTCACTGGCTGCAGGGTTTAACCTGATTGGTAACCCTTATACTTTTTCGGTCAAATGGGCAGATGTAGTAGCAGCTAATCCAGCAGCTCTCATTGAAGATCCCCTGTATTTCAATGGTACGTATTCTAAGTTATCTCAGATTGACATATTCCAGGGAGCATTCGTATTTGCTGATGAAGCAATAACCCTAACTATTCCCATAGTTAATTCATCAGGGGGGCGTACTGGAAGTAAATGGAGCTCCAGGCTTGACGAACAAAATTGGGAACTTCCATTTACCTTGATTCAAGGGTCATTTGAAAATGGGCTTGGTGCAATAGGCATGCACTCAGATGCAAGCTCCAGCAGGGATCGATATGACAGGGTAACTGCTCCTCGTATGTTTGAGTACCTGGAGATGAACTTTCATCATTCAGAATTTATGGGAGGGAAAAACTTCTCTAAGGAAATGGTCGCTACTGCTGATGAGCATGTGTGGGATTTCAAAGTTGAATCCAATCTTGAAGGTGTCGCCAATTTGAATTGGGATAATTTAGGTCTAGGCGAAAATGATAAAGAACTATACCTAGTTGATGTAAGTCTTCAGCATATCGTAAATATGAGAGATTTGGGCTCTTATTCATTTGACCCAAAAACCTCGAACCAGTTCAAGGTCTATTATGGTGAGGATTTGAGATCCAAAATTAAACCCACTTCAGTCTTGTTGGGGTCTGCTTATCCAAACCCATCATCTGGTATTGTAACTATTCCATTTACATTGCCCGAGAATGGGTCACAATACAATGTGAAACTTGAAGTATTTGACAATTTTGGAAAAAAGGTGTCAACGCTAGTTAATAAAAGCCTTCCTCCGGATTTTTATAATGTACAATGGGATGCTATTGATGGAGGGTTAACTGCTGGTCTGTATGTATATAAGTTGGTTGTTGCGCATGACAAGGGTTACGAAATTCAAACGAAAAGAATAGTCCTAAAGAATTAAAAAAAATAAGCTATGAAAAATTCAATTAGCCTTACGATTTTACTTGTGCTATGTGCGGTTTATGTTTTAAGCGCACAAAATGTGAGCAGTCGGACTAACAGTTTTGAAGTAGACTTTAGTGATCCAAATAAACTGGTAAGCTCAACGATACCAGTAATTAGTTGGATTACTCCAGTAGCGGAAAGCAACTACTCCAATGAGAACAAGTATAAGATTAAGTTTGAAATAGAGTCGGACAAGCCAATTAAAAATATTCAGATTATCATTAAAGAGAGTGAAGAATCTGCTTCACGAGGAATGATGTCGGTGCAGCCAGAAGAAGGTGAGCGGCATAATACCACCATCGAAAAAAACATTACCTTAATGGAGGGCAATAATATAGTTGAAATTGTGGCAGAAAATGAAGATGGTACCAAAACGGTTAGCCAACGTACCATTCGCATAGGCACAACGGCTCTGGCTGATGCCGCTAAGCTGGATCGTACGGATTATGCCATTTTATTCGCCACTAACGACTATGATAACTGGCCTGACTTGGTCAATCCAGTAATCGATACCCGAATGATAGCCAAAGAATTGAAAGAGAATTTTGGATTTAAAGTGGAGATTGTAGAAGGAGGTTCTCAATCAGTCATTTTGACTAAATTACGGGAGTATGCGGAGAAAAAATACAAACCCATGGATCAACTCTTTATATTTTTTGCTGGTCATGGTCAATACGATGAGACCTTTGGGGAAGGTTTTGTGGTAACTAAAGAATCTCTTACCAATGACATAGCAAAAACCACCTATCTTTCTCATAATCGACTTCGCTCCATCATCAACAATATTCCTAGCGAACATATCTTCCTCGCGATGGACGTTTGTTTTGGAGGAACGTTTGATCAGGCCATGGCCCATCGCGGACTAGACGAAGATATATATAAAGAAGCCACCCAGGCTGAAATGGTGACTAGAAAACTAACCTACAAGACCAGGAAATACCTGACCTCCGGGGGTAAAGAATATGTACCGGACGGAAGACCAGGTATGAATTCGCCATTTGCCAGAAAGTTGTTAGAAGCGCTAAGGGGAAGAGGGGGTAAAGATATGATCTTATCCCTGGGAGAGTTGAACACCTATGTAGAGGCATTGAAGCCTCAGCCCAGAATGGGAGAATTTGGTGATAATGCCCCTGGAAGCGATTTCGTTTTCATTGCGAGATAATTAATAAACATGTATATACGAAAATGGAGAGCAATAAAACTCTCCTTTTTTTGTGCATAATTGTAAATTGAGTCCCTATTTGACAGAATGAGGAGAGCTTATTTTATTTTTTATGTGACTGTGCTAATAGGTCACTGCGCGTCTGGACAGTCTGGGAATTATTTTCTATCACACTATGCTCCTACCGATGAAAATATTGATTACCTGAGCTTTGATATAGTACAAAGTGAGAAGGGCATAATCTATTTTGCCAACAAAAACGGAGTAGTAGAGTTTGATGGAAGAAATTGGGATGTAATCGAATCGCCCGGTGCTATCTACTCTTTAGCCATAGCCAATGGAAACGACCTCTACTATGGCGGACTCACGGGCTTTGGAAAGCTTGCGTTAGCGGATAATGGGACAACAATTTTTCAATCACTCTCGACTGATGTCAGTGCCGGAAATATTTTTAAAAGCAAAACCTTAGGTAAAAAGGTGTACTTTTTAAATGAGGGCCATCTCTACGTTTTTAATGTTGAAACACAATCAATAGAGCTTACTATTGATGCGGAGCCAGGAGCCAGTTTTACTGGAATGTATGAATTAGATGGGGTGCTTTACCTGGCTGATGCAAACTCAGCATTGCATAAGCTTGATAAAGGGAAACTCATTCCGGCCTCTTTTCCATTTTTAGATGGAGAAGAGTTGTTATTCGTGCATAAGCTGATTGACTCACCGCATTATTTAATTGGAACAGCTTCCAATCGACTTTTTAGTTACTCTTCAGCTGCGGCCATAGAAATTAACAGTGAGGACTCTGGGTACTTACAGGATAATGTGGTGGTGGGTGGCAAATGGGTAAACGAAAATCTGATTGCTATCGGCACGCTAAGTGGAGGCGTGGTTTTCATTAACCCCGTAACAGGTACCACCGAGGAAATCATTAATTATTATACAGGATTGCCAGACAATGAAGTGTTTGCGTTGATGACGGACTTCAATCAGGGTGTTTGGGTAGGCCATGATTATGGATTTACGCGGATTGCACCTTATTTACCTTTTCGAACATTCAATCATTACCCAGGCTTATCCGGCAATTTACTCACCGCCTATTCGGACGACAATCTGGTATATGTGGGTACTTCTGTGGGGCTATTCAAGCTTAACAAGGAAGAGGTGTACAGTGAAGAAACTTACTATGTCACCCGATTAAGAAAGACGACTGTAGAAGAGGAAAAGACTGAGCGTAAAAAAAGCAGGAGGGGACTCTTTGGGTTTTTGAAGAAAAACAAAGATCAAGAGGAAGAAAAGGGAGGTGAGGAACCGGATCAAAAGCAGGGTGTCAAAAAGGTTGTTGAGAAGCGGACAAGAAAAGTGCTGGAAACGCTTGATTATGGATATAAGAAGGTAGCAGGTATAGAGGGCAAGGTAACGCATTTCATGAATGTGGAAGGTAAGTTTATTGCAGCGGGCGTTGGAGGTGTATTTGAAATTGAGGGGCTGGAGGCAACACCTGTGTTCACCATGCCAGTGCGGACGATATTTTATTCCCCTTCTTTGAAACAATTACTGGTAAGCACTTATAATGACAGAATAAGAACACTGCGCAATAATGAAGACAAATGGGAAGAGACATTTTTATTGGATACGCTTCGGGCTTACGTAGGAAATATTTTTGAGGATCATATTCAAAATATCTGGCTTTGTGGAAGAGCTGATGTGGTTAAAGTAGAGCTGGTAGATGCCAAAATTAGCACTATTTCTTCTGTTCCGTTTGCCACTACGGTTTTGGATGAAACCATGGGCTTCTCTCAGGGGGTGGAGGTTTTTGTGGCGGCATCAGGAGCTTTTCATAGATACGATGTGATTAATCATGTATTCGTAAAATACGATTCACTACCAGGTCCTCGAAAATATTTTACATCGATGGGTACATTCTGGTATAATGATGGACACAAATGGGGAACAGTAGATGCTAATCTTAAAAACAGACTTAACCTTCAGTGGCTAGGACTTTTCCCTGACATACGTACACTCACCATGGCCGATAATGGAAGTGGCTTATGGCTAATTACTTCTAACAATGAGCTTTATAAGTTTACGAGGTCAGAGTTAAGGGAGATAGCGAAAAGCTATCCTTTATTTTTAAAGGAGGTGAGGGGCTCTGAAAGTAAACTTTTGTTAGGAAACTTATTTAGTATTGATCAAAGAGAAAGTGCACTTTCTTTTGAGTTTGTTCAACCTGAATATACCAATGCCCTGGCAATTGAATACCAGTATATGATAGAGGGGATTAGCAAATCCTGGTCAGATTGGTCTACAACCAATAACGTTGTCAACTTTCCATTTCTTACTCCGGGGAGTTATAAGCTAAGAATAAAATCCCGAGACTTGTTTGGAGTGGTGTCCGAACTAAAACCTGTTGATTTTAGAGTGATCCCTCCCTATTGGAAGCAAACATGGTTTTACGCATTAGAGTTTGTATTCTTTGCCAGCCTGGTATTTCTTTCGCTAAAGCTAAGTGCGGCCAACAGAAAATACAGATACATCAGTCAGTTGCTTTCCATTCTGACGGTGATCATGCTTATCCAACTAGTCCAGAATACAGCGGAGTCTTTTATTGAGGTGCAAACAACACCTGTAATGGATTTTTTCATACAGGTATTCATAGCGCTGTTAATTTTGCCTTTGGAGTATAAGATGCGGGAATTGATGACAAAGGCATCGGAAGGACAATATGACCTGAAGCGACTGAAAAGAGTAAAGCCTTAGGTTCAGCTATATCTTTTAATTAACTTCACTTTCAATAATTAACCATAATATTTTATGAAAAGCCTTTACCTACCAATTATAGTGGCTTTGATTGGGTGGTCTTGTCAACCTGCTTCAGAAGAAGCAAATGATAATTTCTATAACCCTCCCGCTGAAGGATTTAATGCAGCTGAGTCTGATCCTGCTGCTATAGAACTGGCGGATAGTATCATGGTTGCAATCGGAGGCAGAAAAAACTGGGATGCCACTCGATTTATTTCGTGGAATTTTTTCGGAGCAAGAGATTTGGTTTGGGATAAAAAGGAGGGTCGTGTGAGAATTGAGAGCAATCGGGATAGCACTATTTATCTTCTCAATCTGAATACGATGGAAGGGAAAGTGCAAATAAAGGGGCAGGAGTTGACTGAGCCCGATTCACTGAATAAGATGCTGGAGCGCGCAAAAAGAATATGGATTAATGATTCCTACTGGCTGGTAATGCCTTTTAAACTTAAAGACACTGGTGTGACGCTGAAGTATATGGGGGAAGATACTTTGGTGAATAAAAAATATTATAACATGTTACAACTGACATTTGAGGATGTGGGCGTAACGCCACAAAACAAATATGACCTATATGTTGACGTTCATGAAAAACTGATAAAGTACTGGTCCTACTACAGTGATGCAACAGCCGACACTGCCAATTGGACACGCCCTTGGGATAATTACAAAAAGTACGGGAATATTTTACTTTCAGCTGATCGATCGGATGATGGCGGCCCTAAAAATATTAAGGTAGACGAGGATATGCCTGACGATGTATTCACTCAATTTTAATTAAAGTCATATGTTGTTAAATCTTGATTCCATCCCTCATTTCTACAAAGGTTATGTCAAGCTTATTGAGGAGACAGATCCAATTCAGGCTTTAAGAATTTCAGGGCATCGGGCGCAAGAATTGATGCACAGTATTCCAGTCGAAAAGCAAGATTTTAAGTATGCCGATGATAAGTGGACCATCAGGGAATTACTTTGTCATATGATTGATACGGAAAGAGTTTTTGTGTACAGGGCTTTGCGATTCGCAAGAAATGACAAAACTCCTTTGGCCGGTTTTGAGGAAAAGTTATACGCTCCGGAATCGAATGCGCATGGGCGTGAACTAAAAAGCATCATCACTGAAATGGCGCACCTGAGAACCTCAACAATTGATCTCTTTGCGAGCTTCACACCAGAGATGTTATCGAGGAAAGGAGTAGCCAATAAAAATGAGTTTTCTGTGGCATCTCAAGGCTTTATCATTGCCGGACACGAGACACATCACTTACAGATTTTAAAAGAAAGATATTTCAGTGCCTGGAATTAATGGGGAGGATTAGCGTTTATTTTTTATCTCTTTTACTGCTATCGTGCGCTCCTCACCTTAAGCTCCAGAAAGAACTTGCCGAAACCGAAACCGAATTTCAAGAACATATTGGGTTACTGGTCTATGATCCCGAAGCGAGAAAAACAATTATAGAATATAACTCGAACAAATACTTTACGCCTGCTTCGAATACTAAGATTTTCACATTACTAAGTAGTCTTCATTTGATTGGGGATTCCATACCGGCATTTCGTTATGTGGAGAGAAACGACTCCTTGATTTTTTGGGGAACGGGAGATCCTTCGTTTTTATATGCGAAAGTATTTCAAAATGACAGGGCTTATCAATTTCTGAAAGACCAATCTTCACCACTCTATTTTTCTTCTTCTAATTTTTATCAAGAGCATTTTGGGCCTGGATGGGCCTGGGATGATTACAATGATAGTTATTCGCCAGAACGTTCATCATTTCCGATGTATGGAAATAATCTGATGATTACGGATAGTGCGGGAAGCATCAAAGTTGATCCGCCACTTTTTCAGGATTCTGTCAAGGTGATTGAGGTGGAGGAAAAGAGAAGAAGAATACATCGGGGCATTAATAATAATTTGATCAATTATTACAAAGGTTATGATACATCTTCATTTACAAGAGAAATACCTTTTCATGTAACGCCTTCAGTAGTCACAATCATGTTGAAAGATACATTACAACGTAACGTAACATGGGTGGATGAACCAATGCCAACCAGCGCGCAGATTTTATATAGTATCCCTTCTGATAGCCTCTATAAAGTAATGATGCAGGAAAGCGACAATTTTATTGCGGAACAATTGTTGCAGATGTGTGCTGGAATCATAAGTGATTCGCTGAAGACGGATATTGCTATTGAATATGTAAAAAACCAGTTCTTATTTGACCTACCTGATGAACCTCAGTGGGTAGATGGTTCTGGTTTGTCCAGGTATAATTTATTTACCCCGCGGTCAATTGTGAAGTTGTGGGAAAAAATTATGGTTTTGGTGCCGAAAGAAAGGTTGTTTCAGATCCTGGCAATTGGAGGGGAGGCAGGAACTATTAAAGACTATTATAAAGCAACTCCACCTTATATTTACGGTAAAACAGGCACACTTAGCAATAATCACTGTCTAAGTGGGTATCTTATTACTAAAAAGGGGAAGTTGTTGATATTTAGTTTTATGAATAATAATTACACGGTTCCAACTGGTGACATAAAGAAAAATATGGAATCCGTTTTACACGAAATACATGAGCGCTATTAAAAAAGTTGGATTAGTATTTTTTGCAATCTGTGTATGGATGAATACCGTTGTTGCGCAGCAAAGGGATAGCCTGGATATTAAGATAGGCCAAATGATCTTAATAGGTGTGCCAGGAACAGAAGTGGATCCTTTGGTGCTAAAGGAAATACAGGATGGAAAGGCGGGCTCAATTATCTTTTTTGAAAAAAATATTTCTTCAAAAAATTCTTTTACACGGCTGAGAGATTTGGCATGGGCGTATCAACGTGCCGCCCCTATTCCTTTATTTATTTCTATTGATCAGGAAGGCGGGCGAGTCAACCGGCTCAAAGAAAAATATGGATTTCCTAAATCATTATCAGCGGCTGCCATGAGCAGGTCAATTGACTCTGTGCGGTATTATGGAGAATCAACAGCCGCCACATTGATTGGCCTGGGTATTAATGTCAATTTTGCGCCAGTTGTAGATTTGGCTACCAATCCTAACAATCCGGTGATTGCAAAGGTGGAACGGTCTTTTTCAGCCAATGCGGATTCGGTTTCATTATTTGCCAAAGAATTTATTAAGACGCATAGAAAATTAGGAGTAGTCACGGTGCTTAAACACTTCCCCGGGCATGGCAGTTCTAAGGATGATACCCACTTGGGGATAGCAGATGTGACTAAAACATGGGAAGCCAAGGAGCTAAAACCCTATCAAGCGTTGATTGATTCTGGATATGTGGATGCCATCATGACTGCTCACATTGTTAATAAAAATCTTGATAGTAAATCGTTGCCCGGAACATTGTCCAAAAGAATTTTAGATTCATTATTAAGAAAGTCTTTAAAGTTTGATGGTGTTGTTTTTTCGGATGATATGCAAATGCACGCCATCACTAAGCATTATGGTTTTGAGGAAGCCATTCAACTGGCCGTGAATGCAGGGGTAGACATACTTACATTTTCAAACAATATTCAGGGGAGTGAAGACCGTACGGTGGATAGGGTTCATGCTATCATTAAAAAGTATGTAATGGATGGCACTATACCAGCCAGTCGCATTGATGAGTCCTTTCATAGGATTATGAAACTAAAGAAAAAAATGAGCTTGTCTCAGGCCGACTACTATCGCGAGGAGTGGATCAAAACGCAACAAGAACTTGAAGTTTATAAAACAAAACTTCAGCGAAGTGAAACCGAATTAGAAGCGCTGAAGAACAAGCTTATGGTTATCGAAAAAACGGAGTCACAGCCCAAAAAGAAAAAACGGAAAAATTAATTGGAGCCTTTTAAAATAAATATTCCATCGGGATCAAGAGTCCCTATCCTACTGAGCTCACCACACAGTGGCATTGCATTTCCTGAAGAAATTCGGAATGACTACAAGGCGGAACTCATAAAGCAGCCCGATGACACCGACTGGTTTGTTGACAAGTTGTATGATTTTGCTCCTTCCATGGGAATCACAACCATCAACGCAGTTTTTAGCAGGTGGGTTATTGATTTGAACAGAGACCCTGAAAGTAAACCGCTGTATACCGATGGCAGAATAATTACAGCCTTATGCCCGACAACTGACTTTTTTGGTAATCCCATTTACAATGATGAGCGGAGTGCGGTACGGCAAGATGAGGTGGACAGAAGGATTGAGAGGTATTATATTCCCTATCATCATAAGATTGAGGAGTTGCTAACGGATCTTAGAAATCAATTTGGCAAGGTGCTTTTGTGGGATTGTCATTCCATCAGACAATATGTGCCCACTATTCACAAAGAGAAATTCCCTGACCTTATTCTTGGAGATGCCGATGGCACATCCGCTTCTCCGGGATTAATTGAAACGGCATTGGGAGGATTGGAAAACGCTAACCGCAGGGTAAGTCACAATCATCCGTTTAAGGGAGGCTACATCACCCGATTTTTTGGAAGGCCTATTGAAAATCAACATGCTTTGCAGCTGGAGATGAGTAAAGTGATGTACATGAAAGATGACGAACTTCAGTACGATGCAGAGAGAGCCGAAGAAATGCGCACGATTTTAAAAGACACTTTTGAAAGATTGATTGATACACTTGAGTAAAATGAAAAGTTCAAATATTATTTCCTCTAAAGAGAGGGGAGGGGGTGAGGGTAAGGGACTTACCTACTTCAAATTCAAAGGACTTCTCCAAAGAGATCATTGGATAAGTCCTGCCTATGTGGGCACAGATAGTGACGGAATGATTAGGTATTTGTCTGAGGCGCCTCCCTCTGATGGTTTTGGTTTGGAGGCGGTAGATGGATATGCTGTGCCTGGTTTTCAAAATGCACACTCACATGCATTTCAATATGCCATGGCTGGACTTGCTGAAAATCACCCTGTTGGAACCCGAGATGATTTTTGGTCCTGGCGAGAGGCAATGTACCAATGTGCACTTTCTGTTGATCCGGATCAGGTTGAGGCGATAGCAACCATGTTATATGCGGAAATGGTACGCCATGGTTATACCCAGGTGGCTGAATTTCATTACCTCCACCACGATAAGGATGGACACCATTATAATAATCCGGCAGAGTTGGGCGAGCGAATGGTGGCTGCGGCTAAAAGAGCAGGCATAAGAATTACCCTTGTCCCGGTTTTTTATCAGATGGGGACCTTTGGCAAAGGTCCGGAGTCTCGTCAGCGTAGATTTATTTCAAAATCAATGGACAAATACCTTCAGCTTTTCGAGGCTTCGAAGGAGGTGATTAAGCATTATGATGGTGCATGTTTAGCGTTCAGTATACACTCATTGAGGGCAGTAGAATTAAATGATATTATTAAAACAGTTGAGGTCATGCCGACTGATTTACCATTTCATATCCACGTAGCCGAGCAGAAAAAAGAAGTAACTGATTGCATGGATTATAGCGGCAAGCGCCCTATGCAGTGGATGTTAGACAATCTTCCAGTGAATGAAAGATTTCACCTTGTTCATTCTACACACTTAGATGACGATGAATTATCAAGATTAGCAAAGTCGGGAGCGAGAGTCGTGTTGTGTCCTTCCACTGAAGGTAATTTAGGGGATGGTATTTTCAGAATGAAAGAGTTCGTGAAGCTGGGAGGCAGGTGGTCGATTGGAACAGATAGTCACATTGGGATTAATCCACTGGAAGAGTTTAGAATGATAGACTATCGGCAGAGATTGGTGACCAACGAACGAAATACTTTTGAAGGAGATGCTGCGCACTATATGATTAATGAGGGAATTGTTTCCGGACGCAAAGCCATGGGGATTGAATCACGGGAGAATTTTGAACCAGGTAAACCTCTTGATGCACTGGTGCTCGATGCAAAGTCACCATTGTTGGCAACAACATCACTTAAAAATATAGCCGCTACAATCGTCTATTCTGCGGATGCAAATTATGCATTAGGCACCATTGTTAATGGAAAGTGGATTGTCAAAAACAGCAGACATAATGATGGAAATGAAATTAAAAATAATTTCGCTCAGGCACTTCGGCAAATGAAAAACCGATAGCTACTTTTTAGAAACATCAAATACTAACATAGGATAAACTATCCTGTTTGGTGCAGTTAAGAGTTCTTTGTGGCCTTGTGCCTTTGTGGCAGATTTACCTGTTCAAAAATTAAGTGCTTAATCCATCCGTGCTGTTCACTTCTGGCAGTTATTAATGATTGAGATTGACAAAAGCCGATCAAATAATATTTATAGGATTTTTGCGGAGGATTCTGGTATTTAGCTAGTTCGAAAACCTAAATTTATTATGAGAAAACCCTATCTACTTGCAGGTATTTTGATGTTATCTGTAAGTCTTGTTTACGCGCAAAAAAGGTCTAAAAACGCTCCTGTACAGCCTGCGCAAAGTAGCATCAATGCGGATTTATATAAAGGCCTGAAATGGCGCAATATCGGCCCTTACCGTGGAGGTAGATCCAATGCTATTTCTGGTGTGATCAATAACAACATGGTCTACTATACGGGCTATACAGGTGGAGGGATTTGGAAGACAGAAGATGCAGGGGCTTCCTGGAAAAATATTTCTGATGGTTTTCTTAAATCAGGCTCTGTGGGCGAGATTGCTATTTCTGAGTCTGACCCTAATGTAATCTATGTGGGAATGGGAGAACATGCCGTTCGCGGTGTGATGACCACCTACGGAGATGGTGTATATAAATCCACGGATGCCGGTGCTACGTGGAAGAACATTGGATTGGAGAAAACAAGGCACATATCTGAGATTGCAGTTCACCCAACAAACCCTGATATCGTACTGGTAGGTGCTCAGGGCGCAGTACATGGCCCAAGTTCGGATAGGGGCGTGTATAAATCTACTGATGGTGGAGCAACATGGAAACGCACTTTGTATGTAGATGAGAATACAGGGGTGTCCAGTCTGAATATGGACATGAATAATCCAAGGATATTGTATGCGGCCACCTGGGACCATAGACGTCTTCCGTGGAAAGTAATTAGTGGGGGTCCTGGATCAGCGCTGTGGAAATCTACGGATGGAGGTGATACCTGGAAAAAAATTGTTGAAGGTCTTCCGAAAGATCTGGGTAAAATGGGGGTTGCGGTTTCAAGAGCAAATTCAAACCGAGTATATGCTATCGTAGAAACTGAAAAATCCAAATCTGGTCTTTATCGTTCCGATGATGGTGGTAATAAGTGGAGCTTGCTGAGCAACAATCAGGACCTCAGTTCGCGTTCGTGGTATTACATGGAAGTATTTCCAGATCCCATCAATGAAGACATTGTATACGTATTGAATGCTCCCATGATGCGCTCCATTGATGGAGGAAAAAACTTTACAGGAGTTGCGGTAGGCCACGGTGACACCCATGATTTGTGGATTAATCCTAAGGACAATAACAATATGATACTCGGTGATGATGGAGGTGGAGAAATTACCTTCAATCGAGGAGCTACCTGGAGTACACAAGGCAATCAACCCACAGCACAGTTTTATAGAGTAGCCGTTGATAATGTGTTCCCTTATAAGGTTTACGGAGGTCAGCAGGACAATTCTTCCGTAGTTATTGCCAGCAGAACAAATTCGGCAGGCATTACTGAAAGAGATTGGTTTAATGGTCCTGGTTGTGAAAGTGCATTTATTGTATTTGATCCTGAGAATCCTATAAAGTTAATGGGCGGTTGTTATCAGGGAAATATTGACGTGTTGGATATCAACACGGGAGAATCCAAAGATGTAAGAGAAGATCCTGCCACTTACCTGGCGTATGAAGCAAAGGACATGAAATACAGATTCAATTGGAACGCCCCAATTGTTTCCTCTATTCAGGATAAAAACACAATCTATCATGCAGGTAATATCGTTTTTAAATCTACAGATTGGGGACAAAGCTGGGAGGAGATTAGCCCGGATTTGACAAGAAATGAAAAAGCAAAACAAGGTGCGGGCGGAGGGCCATTTACCAATGAAGGAGCCGGAGGAGAAAACTATAACACCATTAGTTATCTGGCGGTGTCACCACATGAAAAGGATGTAATTTATACAGGAAGTGACTGCGGGTTGGTTTATGTGACAAGAGACGGGGGTAAAAATTGGGAAAATATTACACCTCCAGGTGTGCCTGAATCATTAATTAGTGCCATTGAGGTTTCTCCTTTTGATAAGGGTACCGCTTACGTTGCCATTACACGTTATAAGTTCAATGACTTCAGTAACATGGCATACAAGACTACTGACTATGGTAAAACCTGGACTAAGTTGGGAGGCGGAGTGGATCAGGATGATTTTATCAAAGTGATCAGAGAGGATAAGAAAGTGAAAGATCTATTGTACGCAGGGGCTGAAAGAGGTTTTTATATTTCTTTCAATGGAGGAAAATCATGGGACAGATTCCAACTCAATATGCCAATTGTTCCCATTACTGATTTGGTAATTCATGAAAATGATTTGGTAGCCGCTACACAAGGACGCGCATTTTGGATTTTAGATGATTTGGGAGCGATACAGCAATCAAAAGGAAAGTTTGGAGCTGAGAAAGTAAAATTGTATACGCCCAAACCTACGTATCGATTGACAAGTTTTTCTCCCTCATGGAGACCATTGCCTCCTAATGTGGGGCAAAACCCAATGAATGGAGTGATCCTTGATTATTACCTGAAAGAAAAAGCAGACTCTAATGTAGTAACGCTTCAAATCCAGGATTTGAGCGGCAATATCATCAGATCTTATACCAACATTAAAGACAAAAATTTCAAGCCCTACCCCGGTGGGCCTTCTGCTCCTCAGGTTATCCCGGCAGAAGCAGGAATTAATCGATTCGCATGGGACTTTCGTCATGAAAACATAAAAGATGTTCCGAATGCATTTGTGTATGGAAGTTATAATGGTCATCGCGTAGGCCCGGGCCGATACAAGGCGGTAATGACGTATGGAGGAGAAACCTCTTCTACAGAATTTGAAATCATTTCTGATCCACGGGTAAAAGCAACAGCGGCTGAATGGGCAGCTCAGCAACAATTCCTTTCAGAAGTAGAGTCTACCATCGAAGATATTCACGGTTCGATTAATTCATTGCGAAGTGTAAAGAAACAGATAGAACTACACAATGAGGTATTAAAATCTAAACCAGATGCTAAAGAAGTGGTTGAAACGGGCGAGCAATTATTGAAGAAGATTGAATCCTGGGAGTCCAATGTGATTGAGACAAGACAAAAGAACGGACAAGACGTGATCAACTGGCCAAGTAAATTGAATGCGGAATTTTTCCAATTATTGGGAGTTGCTGATTCACATGAGCCTGCTTTAACAAAAGGTGTAAAAGACAGACGGCAGGAGATTGATAGTCAGTGGTCAAAACACAAGCAAGAAATGCAATCTATAATAGATAAGGATATAGCCTCTTATAACGAGATGTTCAAGTCTGAAAATATTCCGGCTGTTGTGATCAAGGCCAAGGATCCAGAAAAAATGTAATATTTAGATGTTGATCAATTTATATAATGAATGATTTGAAAAAGGCTGCCTGAGTAAGGTGGCCTCTTTTATTTAAAAAAACCAAACCCAAACCAGATACCATGAGAGTAAAATTATTAGCCCTGTTTGTGCTGTCAATGCTCGTCATCGAGAGCGCTTCTGCACAACGAAGAAAAGGAACGGCTACTGCAAACAATTCCAGTGCTGCTTTAACATTTGATCAGCAATACTATGAAGGCATAAAATGGCGAGAGCTCGGTCCTTTTCGGGGAGGCAGATCAGTGACGGCAACAGGTGTAGTAGGCGATCCCAACACCTATTACTTCGGAGCTGTTGGTGGAGGCGTGTGGAAAAGTGTGGATGCCGGACAAACATGGTTTAACATCACGGATAAATATTTTGGAGGAACGATAGGAGCTGTTGCAGTTTCAGAGAGCGACCCCAATGTGGTTTACGTGGGTGAGGGTGAACAAGGTGTGAGAAGCAATGTGTCATCAGGATGGGGAGTTTGGAAAAGTGTTGATGCCGGAACTACGTGGAAGCACATCGGACTAAAAGACTCCAAGCATATTGGAAGAATAAGAATTCATCCGAAGAATCCGGACTTGGTATATGTGGCCGCCATGGGAAATTTGTGGAAACCCAATGACATGCGTGGCGTGTACAGAAGTAAAGATGGAGGAGCTACATGGGAACGGGTTTTGTTTATAAATGATAAAGCAGGTGCCGTTGATTTGACATTTGATCCTAACAATGCACGCATTCTGTATGCCAGTACGTGGAACATTAAACGCAACGGGTACAGAATGGACAGTGGTGGACCTGATTCCAAACTTTGGAAAAGTACTGATGGAGGTGATACCTGGGATGAACTTACCGATAACCCCGGCATGCCTGAAGGGCCGAATGGAATTATCGGTGTAACCGTTTCTCCTGTTAATTCAAACCGTGTTTGGTCTATTATTGAAAATGCAAAAGGAGGAGTATATAGATCAGATGATGCCGGGGCAACCTGGAAAAAAGTGAATGAGGACAGAGCACTACGCCAACGGGCATGGTACTATACCCGAATTACGGCCGACACGCAAAACGAAGATAAAGTGTGGGTGATGAACGTAAGTTATGGTGTTTCCAAGGATGGGGGTGTTTCGTTTGAATTAAAGAATGCACCTCACGGAGATCACCATGATTTATGGATTGATCCCAATAACAATCAGCGAATGGTTATTGCGGATGATGGAGGAGCGCAGGTATCCAATGATGGAGGAGAAAACTGGACTACCTATCACAACCAACCTACTGCTCAGTTTTATAGGGTCTCTACCGACAATCATTTTCCCTACAGGATTTATGGTGCGCAACAAGACAACTCAAGTGTTCGAATCAATCACAGAGGTAATGGTGTAGCCATTACTGAAAGCGATTGGATAGCATTGGCACTGGGTGAAAGCGCACATGTGGCACCTGATCCTTTGAACAATAACATTATTTATGGTGGAGGTTACAAAGGGTACATGAATATGGAGAATCTGGAAACTGGCCAGGAGAGATCCACTAATGTATGGCCTGATCTTCCAGCAGGTTCTGGGGCAGAGGTAATGAAGTATCGTTTCAACTGGAACTACCCAGTAGTTTTCAGTACCCATAACCCAAAGAAATTGTATGCCGGGTCAAATCATCTACACGCTACCACTAATGGAGGTCAAAGCTGGGAAGTGATTAGCCCCGATCTAACCCGCAATGATCCGGAGACCATTAAGTCTTCAGGTGGCCCGATTACGCAAGACAATACAGGCGCAGAATACTATGCCAATATTTTTGTGATCACCGAATCACCCTACACAGAAAATGAAATCTGGACAGGTTCGGATGATGGACTGGTGTACCTGACACAGGACGGAGGAAAGACCTGGAACAATGTTACACCACCCATGGCGCCTAAGAATAATATGATGAACAGTATTGATGTGAATCCTTTTGTAAAAGGAGGAGCGTATGTGGTAGGGACTTCGTATAAGTTTGGTGACAACGCTCCCTACATTTATAAAACGGAAGACTATGGAAAAACCTGGTCGCTGATTACAAAAGGCATACCAGCTGAGGAATATGTAAGAGTGGTAAGGGCAGATCAAAAGAGAAAAGGATTATTGTATGCGGGAACAGAAAAAGGAATGTGGGTGTCATTTGATGATGGCACGAGTTGGTCAGCGTTTCAATTAAACCTCCCACCTGTTCCTATTCATGATCTGGTGGTGAAGAATGATAACCTAATAGCAGCGACACATGGCAGAAGCTTTTGGATGATTGATGACCTTACTCCTCTTCAGCAATTGTCAAAAGACATTGAAACTAAAAAATCGCATCTTTTTAAGCCGATGCCAACTTATAGAATGGCTGGTGGGTCAGGTTGGGGAAGCCCCGACAGAAGACTGGAAGGAGAAAACCATCCTAACGGAGTAATGATGCACTACTATGTATCAGGCATTGATGAAAAGAGTGAGGTGTCCATTGAGGTAATGGAGATGGATGGAGATGTAATTCAAACATTTTCCAACAAGTCGAAAGATCGCGGCACACAATTAAAAGTAAACAAGGGGGGGAATAGGTTTGTCTGGAACATGCGTTACCCCGGCTACAAAACATTCCCAGGCCTTGTGTTTTATTCCTCTCCTAATATTGGACCAAAGGCAGTACCTGGAAAATACAAAGCCAGATTAACAGTGAACGGGCAGACAACTGAACAGGAATTTGAAATTGTAAAAGATCCACGTGTGACAACCACACAACAGGAATTTCAGGATCAGTTTGATTTCCTGTCTAAAGTACGGGATAAAGTAAGTGATGCCCATCAGGGTATTCTTGATATAAGAAGGATTAAAACAGATATGAACTATGTGAAGACCAAGGTGGACGAAAAGCCGGAAAATAAAAACTTGCTGGATGCAATGAAAAAATTTCAGGATGACCTTACGGTAATTGAAAACAATATTCATCAGACTAAGAATGAAGCAAGTCAGGATCCTTTGAATTTTGGTGTTAAGCTCAACAACAGATTGGCGTTTTTGATGTACGAACAAGGAACGGGAGATTATCCCCCTACTCAACAGGCAGAGCAGGTTCGGGTAGAGCTTTCAAAACAAATTGATGATGAGTTGAATAAACTGGATGCCCTTATCGATAGCAACGTATCATCTATCAATGATATGATCAAGGAAAAAGGTATCGAGATGATAATGATGAAGAAGGAACCCACTAAAATGTAAGTCATATTTTTATTAGAAATGAAGAATTTTATTATTACCCTATTTGTATTTATTTACTCTGTTGCCCAGTCGCAAGACAAAGCTGCAGCACCTGTTCTGTCTAAAACCCAACATAAGGTTACCATAAATGGTCAGGCCATTAACTACACAGCTACAACTGGATATATGTTAATCCCTGATGAAAACGGAAATCCCAGAGGGAAGATGTTTTTTATTTATTATCAAAAAGACGGAGTAACAGACCCGACAAAACGCCCTATTACTTTTACGTTTAATGGAGGGCCAGGAGCTCCTTCCATGTGGTTGCACATGGGAGCGTTGGGTCCCAGAAGAATAGCCATGACAGATTTCGGAGCACCAACTCCCCCTCCATATAAAATTGTTGACAATGAATATTCATGGCTTGATGCCACGGATTTAATTTTTATCGACCCCATCATGACAGGCTATAGCCGCCCATTGGATGGTGTGGATAAGAAGGAATTTCTTGGCTACGAGGAAGATATCGAGTCGGTAGGCGCATTTATTCATTTGGCAACAAGCCGGTTTGAGCGCTGGGGCTCACCTAAATTTATTGCAGGTGAGAGTTATGGCACTATACGTGCTGCAGGCCTTTCCAGTTATTTGGCGCGTGCCTACGGCATGTACCTCAATGGAATTGTGCTTGTGTCTGCGGTATTGAATTGGCAGACAGAAGTAATGCACAAGGGAAATGATTTACCAGCAGTTACCTATCTGCCTACCTATAGTGCGATAGCCTGGTATCATAAGAAAGTGGATCCCCAGTATAAGGAGCTAAAACCATTTTTGGATGAGGTGGAAGAGTTTGCTTTGGGCGAATACGCTTCCGCGCTGATGAAAGGAGACCAAATGACAGCGGCAGAAAAGCAATCCATTACTTCAAAGCTTCACCGTTACACAGGGTTGAGTGAAGCGTATATCCGTCAAACCAATTACCGCATTAACATTGGCAGGTTTGTAAAAGAGCTGCTGCGCACGGATGGAAAAACTGTGGGACGTTTGGATGGCCGCTTTACAGGTTTTGATTATGATGATGCGGGAGAGCGCTATGAGTTTGACCCTAGTAATGCAGCTATTCTGGGACCGTATGCTATGGCCATTAATGATTACCTGCGGAGAGAATTGAAATTTACAGAGGACAATCCATACTATACCGGAGGAAAGGCCAGGCCATGGAACTATAACAATGTGCAGAACCAATACCTTAATGTTGCAGAAAGCCTGCGTTCAGCGATGCACCAAAACCCATACCTTAAGGTGCATTTTTGTAACGCCTATTATGATTTGGCAACGCCTTATTTCGGAACGGAGTACACGGTAAATCATATGTTTCTTGATGAAAGCCTAAGGGACAACATCACTATGTCTTATTACGAGGCAGGCCATATGATGTACATCCTTAAGCCAGCCCTTATCCAGTTGAAAAAGGATGTTGCCGGTTTTTACGATAATGCAGTAATTAAGAATTAGGGATAATGAAAAAAGAAAAGAGGCTGTCTCAAAAGTGTCACGTTTGGTTGATCCGCCAGTAGGCGGAGAAACATCCCATAATTGTAAATTCAAACTATGGAGATTCTTCGCTTTCGCTCAGAAAAACGACATTCTTTAACTTTTGAGACAGCCTCTTTCTTGTTATAACGTTTTCTTGTAACTATTCATCACCCCATTTCCAATCTCCTCCGATTGTTAAGGGCTCTCTTAGGTTATTTTCAATCATAAATTGTTTGGTGGTCTCACTATCCATTTTCTTGGCAGGGAGTGCTTCAGCATTAGCCAATCCATATAAAATCATGGTGCCAAAGCGGGCAGTATTGACCATATGTGCTTCGTTGACTAAATCGAAATCATCACAATCAGAGTGATAACATCCGTAGATCGAACGATCAAGATTGCTTATTACTCCTACGATAGGCACACCTTCCAGCATAAATGGCTGATGATCGCTATGAAGACCAGATCTGTTGGTAAATTGGTTTTGGAAGAGGGTATCAATTTTGTTGATTTCTGCTCCAAGTGTGGTAAAGAAATCAGGATCGTCCAATTTGCCACCAGCATTGATGCCAATGGGATTTCCGGACATATCCAAATTCATCATATACTTGATGTTATCAATTGTGCCATTTTTGATTTCCTGCTCTACCATATACCGAGAGCCGAGCAATCCTTGCTCCTCGCCCATAAACATTACAAATTGTATTGTGCGCTTAGGGGTCAGGTTATTGGCTTTGAATGCTCTGGCGATATCCAATACTGAGAATGAACCAATCCCGTTGTCAATTGCGCCTGTAGCCAAATCCCAAGAGTCAAGGTGGCCTCCAATGATTATTCTCTCCTCAGGTATTTCTGATCCCTTAAGAGTGGCCACTACATCACGTGCTTTAATCAAATTGCTGTGGTTGGTCATCTTTATTTGAGCCTGGATAGATTTTGACTTTAATTTTTCTTTTAAAGCCATACCATTTTCTTTGCCAATACAAACAGCAGGGATTGGAATTAATTCTCCAGTAACAGAAGCAGTTCCAGTAAGCAGCACTCCATTAGCTACCTGATTAATGATCACAATTCCTTTAGCTCCGTACTTAATTGCAAGCGCAGTCTTTTCGCTTCGGTGCAGGTTATTCAATCCTTCGGGGCTTCCATCAAGAATGCCGATGTACACAACAGCTATTTTGTTTTTAACGGCATCTGGCTTAGCTGCGTAATCAGCTTCTAATCCGTTACCCATATCTACCAGTTGCCCGGTAACGTCAGACTCCACTGGCGAGTGGGCCAATGTAACTGCGGGAACATTGGTGCCATCGATTTTTACTTCAATGTCTCCTCTCGACCAAGCTTCAACTTCAAACTCCAGGTATTTTACATCATCAAATCCGTATTCTTTGAATTTGTTGTAGGTATATTCTTCAGCTTTAGCGCCATTTTCTGATCCTGTGAGCCGGTGCCCAATTGTTGAGGTTGCTTCCCCTAGGGTAGCGTAGGCCTTAGAGTTTTGCATCACCTCATCATTGATGCGTTTAAAAGTATCTGATAGTGTCTCTACTTTCTCCTGACCACAAGAGAATAGGAAAAGGCCAACTAGCAGCAATAAATAATTGTTAAGTAATCTTTTCATAGTTTTAATTGAAATTTGGTCAGCAAAGTTATCAAAGAAACTAAGCGTTACATAATATATTATGCAGATGGCATTATCCAATACTTTTTTATGCGTTTGATTACTACCTAGGTCGTTTGTGTTGTGGTCTTGCGTGACCAATAAGATGAGATGGCAAGCCCTGACAGGATGTGCCAAATCCCCCACCATGCAGCAACAATAGCCATTCCACCAAGCCCTTGGAAGAACCCAAAGATGAGGATGAGGCCTAATCCAGAATTTTGTATACCAGTTTCGATGGCCAATGTTTTTCTGTTTTCAATACCTAATTTAAAAAGCCTTGCCACATTGTATCCAAGTGAAAGAGCGACCAGATTGTGGATGAAAACAAAAATGATAACCAGATGGATAAACTCAAGAAATGTATCCAGGTTATTGGCAAAGGCCACGATTACAAACATGGCAAAAATGAAAATCGAAATAGGTTTTACACGCTTGGAGATAGTTGCTGCAATGATTGGAAACTTGTTACTGATGGCCATTCCTAATATCAACGGTATACCAATAAGTACGGCTATTGTTTCTAACATCTCCCATGGGTTTAGGCTTACCTCATTTAAAATGGCTGCGGTGGGCGGATACATGCTCGCCCATACTTGTAAATTCAAAGGAGTCATTACAATGGCGAGCAGTGTTCCTATAGAAGTTAAGCTAACCGAGAGTGCCGTATTTCCTTTTGAAAGATGTGTCATGAAATTGGAAATGTTTCCTCCCGGGCATGCCGCTACGAGTATCATTCCCAGTGCAATACTTGGTCTCGGCTGAAGAATCCAAACCAACAAAAATGTTGTGGCGGGGAGAAGAATAAATTGCAAGAACAATCCCACGAAGGTGGCTTTGGGAGATATGAAAACTTTTTTGAAATCTTCCCATTTGATATCGAGCGCCACACCAAACATGATGATGGCCAGACACAAATTAAGTACCCACAATGAGTCCTGACTAAAATTGAGATGAGCGCTGTCTATCGACAAATTGCTGTGTGATTATAAAATTTGTGATGTGGCAACTATGTTATCTGCTTTTTGAAGCGCCTCATCCAATAGTGTTTGAGCTTCATTTTCTAACGCAGCATTGCCCAAAGCTTTAGCAACGGCAAGCTTGCCTCTTAGTGATAAGATACGCTTTGGTGCTCGCTTAAGGCTGTAGTCAAATTGAGCAAGAGCCTCTTCAAATCGATTATTTTCAACCAGCCACTCTCCATATAATTCAAATGAAGGCTTAACTACTGTAGGAGGCCCATAAGAGTAGCTGATGTTTTGTTCTAACTGGGAAGCCTTCTTCAACCAGTCATTGGCTTCCTCTTTATTTCCCTTCAGGTCGGCAGCCAAACCGCGTAGTTCCATTTCCATTACCTGAGCCTGATCTACATCCAATTGATTGGCTTTTTGTGATTCCCACCCCACCCCACTACAAAGGGCAATTCCTTTGTTTTCAATTTGAATGGTGACTTTTAATCTTTCTTTTTCAAGGGTATTGATTTGCTCATCTAACAACTCGGTATTTTTTTGTTGATAGGCTTTCATGCCATCCAAAAACTTATTGGTGGCTACAATGCTAATATTAAGTCCGGATTGATCTACCTCAATGTTGGATTCTTCACTTGTCCAATCTTCTGACTCCACCAGATAGGCACCTTTGATAATGCTCATGTGTACCCTTGCTCTGGCAGAAGGGAGTTCGGAAGTATATTGCGCCATGTCATGCACTATTTGTCGGGCTTCTTCTATTCTACCTTGTTGTAAGTAGCCATACACAAGCCATTGCAATGCATGATAACCTCTGGCATCGTTGTTAAGGTTCTTTTCTTTCATTCTCTTTACGCTCGCTGCATAAGATTGTTCATTGGATCGCACTACATCATCCCACATGCCCATCGCTACGTAGATATGTGAAGGCATGTGTAAAGCATGTCCAGCGGCAGAGGCCACTTGCATATAACGGTTGGCAGCCTCCACGGCAGCACTTGCATGGTCGGGATCATCATAAGAATGGATGAGGTAGTGCAATGCGCCTGGATGATTTGGGTTTTCCTCTAGAATGCCTTTGGCGATTACCGCACCTTTTTCATAGATTTCTTCATCGCGCCCCACTGGCACAGAGCCTAACAAGGAAAGCGCATAGAAGGCTGCCGCCTCCTGGCTCTCAGGATAATTTTTGTAGACCTCAGCCATGAACTCGGAATAAGCCACATCACGGTCATATTTACTCCCTTCTCCATAAAGGATGTTGACAGCCCTCATAAAGTCTTTTTCAATGGCTGTGGAAGATTTCTCTACTCTTTCTTCCGGAGAATCACTGAGCTTATTCAATGCTGTGGTGGCTTCTTCATAGGACTGCTCTGCCCACAACGGATGATTGTATGTCATCGCCTCGCCCCAATAGGCCATCGCCATGGTGGAGTCTGATTTTTGAGCTTCAATGAAAGCGGTTGCCGCATCATCAAATTCAAAACTGTGAAGTAACAGAAGACCTTCTTCAAAATGTTTTATTGCTTCCTCTGAGCCGGTTACATCGAAGTAAACACTGCCTAGTTTGTCGTTATCCTTTGGTGCAGAACAGGAAGCTAAAACAAAGAGACACAATGAATAAAGAACAGTTTGGGTCACTTTCTTGAATTGCATGGTTGGGATAGGTTAGGATACCCTAAATGTACAAAATTATTAAGGCCTTGAAAAACAATAATACTCATGCATTGCGCATGAGTATTATTGTGTGGATAATGAAAATCAAAATGAACCCTGCCTCGAAAATAGGTCAGGGGTTGAGATTGTCTTCAAAGAGTTTGAAAATCCGTTTGTACTCATCGGTCCAACTACTTGGTTCTACAAAGCCATGGTTTTCTACAGGATAAACAGCAAGCTCCCAATTGTCTTTGCCCAATTCGATTAGTCGTTGAGATAACCTTACCACATCCTGAAAGTGCACGTTGGTGTCTACCATTCCATGGCACATCAGCAATGCTCCTTTCAATCCTTCCGCATGGTAGATCGGAGAACTTTTTACATAAGCAATGCTATCGGCATAAGGTACATTGAGAATGTTGGAAGTATACCGGTGGTTGTAGTGCGCCCAATCGGTAACAGGCCTTAATGCTGCTCCAGCCGCAAAAACATCTGGGGTAGTAAACATGCCCATTAATGTGATAAATCCTCCATACGATCCTCCATATATCCCGATGCGTTTGGGATCAACATTGTACTTGTCTGCCAATAGCTTGGCAGCATCTACATTATCGGTCAAATCTTTTCCTCCCATGAACCTGTAGATACCTGTACGCCAGTCGCGACCGTAACCTGCACTGCCCCGATAGTCAATATCTATCACTGTGTAACCCTTGTCTACGAGCATATTGTGAAACATGTATTCGCGGAAATAACTGCTCCACCACTTGTGTGCATTTTGTAAGTAGCCAGCACCGTGAACAAAAATAACTGCGGGGCCTTTTTCCGCTTGTGGTTTGGCTTGGTATAGCCTGGCATAAACCTCTGCTCCATCTCTGGCCTTAAAAGTGATCACCTCTGGATCTCTCCATGGATAAGAATTGAATTCAGCTGATGTAGACTTCGTGATTTGTTCTGGTTTAGCATTCGCTTTGTTCTCAGAGAGAAACAACTCCGTTGGCTTGTTGCTATAGGAGTATAAATCCGCTATCCATTTTTCATCCGGAGATAAAACCACCTGGTGCGATCCGGTAGCTTGGGTAAGTCTTTCTGACTTTTTGCCATCAACTGAGATTTTATAAAAATGTTTTTCTCCGGGATGTACTTCGTTGGTGGTGATGTAAAAAAACTTTTTGTCTCTGGAGAGTTGGGCATTTTGTACTTCATATTTGCCAGAAGTGATGGCTTGTTTCTTTCCCGTAGCTATGTCTACAGTATATAAATGGGAGAAGCCGGTTTCTTCAGAATGAAACCAAATACTTTTATTGTCGCCCATCCATCCGGCATTACCGGCACTGAAGAAATAACCAATACCGGAGCCACCTATCCAGGCTTCATCCCTTTGCCTGTCCAGCGGCTTAAGTTGACGTGTAGCCAGATCCACTGACATGATCCATCGGTCCTTATTATCAACTGAGCGGATGACAACAAAATTATTCCTGCCATCACCTGACCAATAAGGTCCGTTAATTACCACTGACCGTGTTGTTTTTTCTTTAGGTTGCTGGTCGGGATAATCCTTTGAAAAATCCGTCTCATCTGTAATACCCGGTATGTTTTTAGTGTCCACCTGATAAGTCGTATCGCCTTTCACATCGTAAACCCAAAATTCATAGGTGTCAAGATCTACACCGACCTTGGTGCGTGCAGGAATGTCTTCTGTAAAACCAGATTCCGTAACGTAGTTGGGGACAATAGTGGTTTTGGCATTGGCTGCCTCCTTTGTCATTCGGTAAGTGATAAAGTTTTCATCCGGACTCATTATGAGGTTGTCAATATTCTGACCATTCAGGTAAACAGTATAGGGACGATCAGGCCGGTTGGCTTTATTGTTTTTGTCGGTTGCTTTTTTGTCCTCACTTCGTTCTTTGAGTATTTGTATGTAGGCGAGTTGGTCCTGCTTCAGCCATTCTTCATGAGCGCTTAGTTTAGCTTCTGATTGTTTTTTCCCTTTTCTAAAATCAGAAAGCTGAGTGAATGAGCCCGTGTTGATATTCCAGGAAAATAAATTACTCCCCGAAGTGAATATTATTTTGGATTCGTCTTGAGAAAAAGTGGGAGCAAATTCCCTCTCAAGGGTATTGGTGATTTTTATGGTTTTGTTAGTTGGTATATCCAGTAGAAAAAGATCGCCATACTTTTCGTAAACTTTTTTAGAATAGCTCCTGTTGTAAGTCCCATTATCAGTTGTCAATGTTTTTCTTATAGAGGGACTTACTTTGGCAGGCACCTTATTAGATAGGGTAATGGCATACAAGGAGTCACCAGCAGCATGGGTTGGATTCCAATTGAAGTAGATGGTTTTACTGTCTTCTGACCATGACACATCAGAGGGTGACACCCCCATCCATTTTGGGTTACGCATTATCTTCTCAACTGTCAGTTCATTCAGTTGTTGGCCCCATGCAGTAGAGGTTACGAATAGAAGTAGGAGTAGTTTGTTCATAGGATTTTTATGGGTATAGGGTAAACGGTATTACATGGCTAAAGGCCATAAAATTTGTATGAATGGGAAATGCTGATGCTTCGCGGAAAATTAACGGTTTCTCGGCTTCGACATCTCCGAAAACATGCTGTTGAATATGGACAAAATAAGACTGAATGCCAAGGCCCACCAGAACCCATCCACATCAAATTTGGGAACAAAGTAATCCACCATCAGTATGATCAGGGCATTGATGACCAATAGAAACAGGCCAAGTGTGAATACGGTAATGGGGATGGTGAGAACCACCAGTATGGGCCTTACAATGGCGTTGGCAAAAGACAAAACAGCGGCAACAAGCAAGGCATAACCATAATGTTCTACATGTACACCCGGCAATAAGTAGGCTGTGAGCAATACAGCCAGGCCAGAGAGAAGAAAACGAACAATTCCATTCATAAATAAAATTTGATTCAAGTTCCGCTTTTAACTGCAAATGTCAAACTCTAATTTTGAACAATAGTATGTACGCCATAGTTGATGTTGAAACCACGGGAGGGTATGCGAATAATCATCGCATTACAGAGATAGCGATCTATCACCATGATGGTATGCAGATCACTAACCATTATCATACGTTGATCAACCCGGGCAGAAGTATCCCGCAATTTATTACCGGTCTCACGGGAATCAATTACGAAATGGTGAAGGAATCTCCCTCTTTTTCCGATGTTGCCCACGAAATTTATGAGCAGCTCAAGGATAAGGTTTTTGTGGCCCACAATGCACACTTCGATTACAGTTTTTTGAAGAAGGAGTTTGAAGAGGCAGGAATCAACTGGAATTCAAAAAAATTGTGCACGGTAAGGTTAAGCCGAAAAATCATTCCCGGATTGAGTTCATACAGCCTTGGCAGGTTGGCTGAAAGCCTGGGTGTTGAAATTCGGGACAGGCATCGGGCAGGGGGTGATGCAGAGGCCACGTCAAGGGTTTTTGACCTTCTGTTAAAGCGGGATAAAGAGGGAGTAATTGTAAAAGCACTGAAAAGAAATTCGGGAGAAACAACGCTTCCTCCCAATCTTCCGAAAGAAGACTTTGACAAATTGCCGGCCAAACCCGGGGTGTATTATTTCTTGGATGCCCGTGGCAATGTGATTTATGTGGGGAAGGCAGTCAACATTAAAAAAAGAATAGCCGGACATTTTACTGGAGCTGCCCGTGAGTGGAGCCGATCCAACATAAGAAACGAGATCCATCACATTACCTATGAGCTTACAGGTAGTGAATTGATTGCTTTGATTTTTGAATCACAGGAAATCAGAAGGCTGTGGCCAAAGTATAACCTGGCACAGAAGCAGAAAGCGGATGAGTGGGGGATTTATGATTATGAAGATCGGGCAGGATACCTTCGGTTTTGTGTCAATATAGTAAAGCGCGGCACCCGACCGTTGATAAGTTTCAGCTCGAAAGGAGATGCGTGGAACTTTATGTGGGAAAAAGTGAGGGAGTTTGATTTGTGCCCAAAATTATCAGGATTGCAGGTGGCCAAAGGCCTGTGTTTTAGTTATCAAACAGGTGAGTGCAAAGGGGGATGTATGGGCGTGGAGACGGCCAGTAAATACAACAAACGAATTAACGCAGCCATTGCTTCGTTTTTTGAGGAAGGAAACTCACTGGCCATTATAGGAAAAGGCAGGAAAAACAACGAACGATCTCTGGTACTTGTTGAAAATGGTGCTTATCTGGGTTTTGGATTTATCGGCAAGCATGAGGCGTTAGCGGATTTTGAATCGGCCAAGGATTTCATAAAAATTGAAAAGGAGAATCGCATTGTACAAAATCTAATCAACTCCTATTTGGTAAACCCGAGAGATGCTGAGGTAGTTGAGTTTTAATTTTTTTTCCTCCCTTCAACACCCGGATACAGTTGAGGTACCGGATCGCTCACAAAACATTCTTGCGTTTCAATATTCATCATCGAAAGCCGACCCGACCACCCTGCTCCTGTATCCATCATCCATACTTCACAATATTGCCTGGGCTTGTCTTCATGAATCGGTGTGTGCCCAATAAATACGGAATCGTATGAAGTTAGCCGATGAGAATTGTTGTGCTTTTCTTTTGCCATTTGGGCGAAGCTCCTGTCCCACAGGAAAGTTTGGATACCCTGCTTTTCAATTGGTCTCCCGGGGTCGATACCCGCATGCACAAATAATTTGTTGTGATGGATATGATACGGCATTGCACTTTTTAACAATTGAATGTGACTTGCTGGCACTTTACCTTCATAAGAATCGATGGTCGCCTGGCCCCCCTGCATAAGCCATGAGTCATTGGCATACCCGGTTTCCATCCAGTTGAGTGCCCAGAAATCGTGGTTGCCCAATATGTATATTATGTTTTCAATTTGAAGCAGTTCGTCTATGGCCTGCCGTGTCTCAGGCCACCCATCGGCCACATCTCCCAGGCAGATGAGCGTATCTTTTTGGTAATTGAACCCGGAATTTTCAAAACATTGCAACAATGCGTGGCAAGAACCGTGAATATCACCTATAACGAAAGTTTTGGGCATGGATTGGTTTTTACAATGGAATGAAGCCGGGATAACAGCGAGAAACGACCTTTAAATCCGATTACATCCATTTGTAACTAATTTTAAGCCTAATTCTTTAATATTGCGCTAAAATTAACGGTAAAAGCATATGAGTATGGCGTTTGAGACGGTAACCGAAGTACAGCAAGAGCACACAGAAAAGGTAAAAAAGGTATACGCAGAAGTAGCAAAAGTGGTAGTAGGCCAGGAGTACATGGTCAATCGCCTGATGATAGGGTTGTTTACCAATGGTCATATCCTACTGGAAGGAGTTCCCGGACTTGCTAAAACCCTTACCATTAGTACCCTTGCCCAGGTGTTACACCTTGATTTTGCCCGCATCCAATTTACTCCCGATCTATTGCCTGCTGATTTGGTAGGTACGATGATTTACAATCAGAAGGACGGAAAATTTGAGGTAAAGAAAGGCCCCATATTCGCCAATATTATTTTAGCGGATGAGATCAACAGATCACCAGCGAAAGTTCAGTCGGCTCTGCTGGAGGCTATGCAGGAGAAGCAAGTAACTATTGGAGAAACTTCTTTTAACCTCGATCGCCCTTTCTTGGTAATGGCAACACAAAATCCTGTTGAGAACGAAGGAACCTACCCTTTGCCTGAAGCACAGATTGATAGATTCATGATGAAAGTGTTTGTTAATTATCCTTCAAAAGAAGACGAGCTGGAAATCATGAGGCGTATCTCCAATATGCAATTTGATTACACCGTGAATCAGGTGCTTACCAAGGAAGATATTTTTGCAATCCGTGGAGAAGTAAACAAGGTGAAAATTTCAGAGTCCTTAGAGAAATATATTATCGAATTGGTTTCTGCTTCTCGCAAACCCAAAGAGTACAAACTGGATCATGAGGCACAATACATACAATTCGGTGCATCACCTCGTGCAAGTATTAATCTCAATTTAGCCTCAAGGGCCCTGGCTTATCTTGAGGGTCGTGATTATGTCTTGCCAGAAGATATCAAGGAAGTAGCGCTTGATGTACTCAATCACCGTATCATTTTGAATTACGAAGCGGAAGCAGACAACGTCCGTACATCAGACATCATTAAGGTGTTGCTTTCTAAGGTGCCTATCAACAAATAGACTTGCAGGGGTTGGGTAAAAAATGATCGTCTATTTAAGCGCTATCAATTTACTTTACCCTGCCTTTCTTTATGCAGCTCAATTACTTTTTTAATCTGATCGCCTGCCTGCACTACAGAGTCTTGCGCGAGTTTGTTGTTTTCAAGTTTCTGTATTAACACTGCGTGCTCTAACGCATTGGCCTGAAGGCGCTCTTCCAACTTTACCTTTTCCTGTTCGTTGTTTCCCAACTGAATCGTAAGATCCTTGTTTTGATTAACCAGCCGCTGACCTTGTCTTGTGGTTGCATCAAAAGCACGCTGGGCCTCATCAATCTGGGCTTGAATCTTGTCCTTATAATATTTGATACCGAACTGATATACTTTTTTTTCCAATTCTTTTTTTACGATATCGATGTCGTTCACCACCCATTCATCAGCTTTTATGCCTAACCAGACTTCCGTGCTTTCACCTTTATCTTTGATGTCAGCATAGATAACTCCCTGGCTATATACTGTACCGCCCAGTGCGGGTTCGTTTATGCTGGTAAACGCTGTGCCTTGTTTTGGTTTACCAAATTCCTTTAGAAATTTACCCCAGGAAGCGGCAACCAGTTCTTTCTTACCCTCTAACGTGGTGGCATAACCTTCGCCTTCTCCTCCGCTTATCTTTTGTCTTTGCTTTTCTGTAGTTACCTTTTGCCCAAAGGCGGCCACACTAAAAAGAAGGCAAAGGATGATAAAATCAAACTTATTTTGCTTCATGCTGTTGTTATTAGTAATCAAAGCTAGTAATTATCCAAATGCATAAAAATATTCTGATAACGGGAGCCTCCGGGCTCCTAGGCACAAGGCTTACCACCTTGCTCATACAAAAAGGCTACCAGGTTTCACATTTATCCCGCAGCAGTGGCTCAGGGTCTGTTCCTACTTACCAGTGGGATGTGAATGAAGGTGTGATAGCAACCGAAGCCATTAATGATGCAGACACTATCGTGCATTTAGCTGGTGCTGGAATTGCAGATAAACGCTGGTCAACCTCTAGAAAAAAAGAAATTCTGGAAAGCCGTACAAAATCCAGTGAATTGCTTTATCAAACGCTGAAACAAAATACTCACAACGTAAAGACTTTTATTTCAGCTTCTGCCATAGGTATTTATGGTGATGCCGGATTGGAAAAAATATTTACGGAAGAGGATCAGCCCGCTGATGATTTTCTTGCTGATGTAGTAAAACAATGGGAAGCAAGTGTGGATAAAATAGAGTCCCTGGGTATTCGTGTGGTAAAAATAAGGATCGGTATTTTGTTAAGTGAAAAAGGAGGAGCTTTGGCAGAAATGGTAAAACCGATTAAATGGAGTGTTGGCTCACCACTGGGCTCCGGAGAGCAACTTGTGAGTTGGATTCACATTGATGATGTGTGTAGGATATTTATGAAAGCAATGGAAGATGGGACAATGACAGGAGCCTATAATGCTGTGACTCCCACTCCTACTACTAACAAAGGAATGACAGTTGCCATTGCAAAAGCTCTGGACAAACCACTTTGGGCACCCAATGTCCCGGGTTTTATTTTGAAACTAGTTCTTGGTGAAATGTCAAATCTGGTTTTGAAAGGAAGTGCTGTTTCATCAGCTAAGATTCACGGCACTGGTTTTAAATTTAAGTATAATAATTTGGACGATGCGCTCAGCAACCTTCTTGGTAAGAATAAATAGTATTTTCATTAAAGCTATCTCAGGATAGCTTTATTCCTTCCTTTATATTATTGCAAAGGCAGCATTCCCTTTATATTAGCAAATCAAATAGAAGTATGTATGGAGAAAGATAATGAAAAGGAAGCCTCAACAGAGGAAGAACGTAAAATCAGGAAGGCTTTTGTTGATAAGAATTGGACCGAAATAAAAAGCGCAGACTCGTGGGTTATTTTCAAGGTGATGTCTGAGTTTGTAGAGGGGTTTGAAAAGCTTTCTAAAATTGGGCCATGCGTTTCAATTTTTGGTTCAGCGCGTACACAACCAGACCACCCATATTATAAAATTGCAGAAGACATTGCTTTTAAGCTGGTTCAGCATGGGTATGGAGTTATTACCGGTGGAGGTCCGGGTATAATGGAAGCTGGAAACAAAGGAGCGTATAAGGCAGGAGGCAAGAGTGTTGGATTGAATATATTTTTGCCCCACGAACAAAAAGGAAATATTTATATCGATCCGGAAAAATTAATTTCATTTGATTATTTTTTTGTTCGAAAAGTGATGTTTGTAAAATATTCACAGGGCTATATCGTAATGCCAGGAGGGTTTGGCACAATGGATGAATTGACGGAAGCAATTACCCTGATTCAAACCCAAAAAATTGGGCGATTCCCTATTGTTTTAGTAGACAAAAAATTTTGGGCAGGAATGTTGGCGTGGTTTAAAGAAGTGCTGGTCTCTCATGAAATGATAGATGTAAAAGATCTCGAATTGATTAGCCTGGTTGATACCTCCGAAGAGGCTGTTAAAGTAATTGAAGAATTTTATTCTAAATATTTACTTGAACCCAATTTTTAATTGAAAGTGCGATGGATAGTTTTTTAAAAAAGTACCGTATTGAATTGCTGGTGATCATTGGATTGGCCGTGCTTTTGTTCCTTGTCATTTTTATCAACACACGTATTGAGCGATTGGAGCAAATTGTAGGTTTGGGTAATAATCCAGAAGCGGTGTATGAAGGATTGCCACAAGAAGATGAGCCATTACTCGCTATCTCCTACGAGCTCCCTAAAGAATTGAGTTTTGCAGGAGAGCAGGTGCCATTAGATCGTTCAGACTTGCGTGAGCAGATTGACAAAGAACTTCAGATCAACATCTACTTTCACAGCAACACCATTTTTTTGATGAAAAGAGCCAACGAATGGCTTCCTCAATTTGAGCCTATTCTAAAGCGAAATGGTATTCCTGATGATTTTAAATACCTGCCATTGATTGAAAGTGGGTTACTCAATGTGATTTCACCTGCTAATGCTGTAGGATTTTGGCAAATTGTAAGAAGCGCAGGAAAAGAAAATGGGCTTGAAATAACAAGAGAAGTAGACCAGCGCTATGATCCTATCAAAGCGGCTGAGGCGGCATGTAGTTATTTTAATAAGGCATATGAAAAATTTGGTAACTGGACTTTGGTAGCCGCCTCTTACAACAGAGGGATGAGTGGATTGGGAAGAGCTATTGAAAAACAAAAAGTAGATAGTTATTACGATTTATTTCTAAATGAAGAGACTGCTCGCTACGTTTTTAGGATTTTGGCAATAAAAGAAATAATTGAAAACCCTGTGCGCTATGGATTTAAAATTAACCCACAGCATCTTTATCAGCAAGATTCATTGCGCTTTGTGGAAGTGAAAGAGACCATTCCGGACTTGGTCGAATTTGCTCTGGAACAAGGATCAAATTATAAATTGCTCAAGCGCCACAATCCGTGGTTACGTGACGATAGACTGACGGTAAGGAGAAACGAAACCTATACCATCGCACTTCCTGCCATATAAAATGAGACCCTATCTATTAAAAGAGAACAATTGGAAATACATCAAAGAAGCATCTTTCGACTTAGCTATACTTCCATGGGGAGCCACAGAGGCTCATAATTATCACCTGCCCTATGGTACTGATATCATCGAAGCGGAAGCAATTGCTGCTGAAGCGGCTCGCATCGGCTGGGAAAAAGGAAGTAAGATTATCGTCCTGCCCACAGTTCCGTTTGGTGTGAAC